>ERZ869921.44-NODE-44-length-69774-cov-92.128631_pt1 | contig 69774 bp, 117 predicted proteins | sample MGYA00579310_ERZ869921 | MGnify/ENA primary metagenome ERZ869921 (study PRJEB32216, sample SAMN09231816) | wastewater metagenome | place: USA: Maryland | collected 2016-06-21 | study: EMG produced TPA metagenomics assembly of the PRJNA472060 data set (Reclaimed...
AATAACCAAAACAAGGTTCATCAAATCCTAATTCTTTTAAAGCTAATGCTTGTTCGTAAGGTACAAATTCTTTTTCCATATTATTTATTTTTATAATTCCCAAGGTAATTTATCATTAGACGCATCTATTGGTATGTGTGGAATAAAACAACCTGACTTAGGTTCCCAAACAAAATGACATTCAGCTCCATTCTCGCCAAGGTTTTGAAACTTAACCTTAAGCACTTTTACTTTAACAGTTTTGTTTTCATAATCTCTATGGACTAATAACCCATGATAAGATGCATCGTACCATTCGCCACCACCTTTAATATTATACATAGTAGGCTCTTCAATTTTACCATCAGAACCTTTATACATTTTAGTGGGATGCGCAACAATCATAACAAGCACATCATACTTCTTAGCAAATATCTCGATTTTAGTAAGATATTCTAATGTATAAGCATTGACATCAGCTGATTCAGCATTTGTGTCTCTAACCTTATTAAATGGATCTATAACAAGACATTTGATTCCTTTACGTTTTACAAGTTCACCAGCTTTCTTTAAAACAGAATCCAATGTATAACGTTCCATGTCAATAAAGAAAAAGTTATCATTAACATGATCAGCAACTTGATTCCATCTTTCGGAATAAATATCTGCTTCTGTTGGCATACCTTCCCAAACTTTACGCATTAACTTATGAGCATGCAAATATGTTGGCGTATTTTCTGGCGAAGCATAAGCTGTTTTCCATCCATAGTTTTTATTATACCCTACAACCATTTGATCAACGAAATCAGACTTGCCCGAACTAGGCACACCAGTAACAGTAATAAACTGACCAGTATAAGTACTGAATATATCATCGAAATTAGGGAGCCCAACTTGGAACCCAGGTTTGAAGCCATTTCTAACAAAGTCCGTAATCTCATCTTCTATGTCTTTAAATGTTGTAACATTTTCTAATGGCACAGGTTTTGCTTTGCCTATTCTGTTTGCTAAAGCATCTTTACCATATTTTAATAAGTATTCATTTGCGTCTTTACAATCTTCAAACGTTGCTATATAACAAGTTTCAGATCCTAGTCTTCTGATTAATTCAGTTTGTAATGCTTGTCCAGCTTCATCAGAATCAACTGCAATAATTATTTTATTCTTGTCATCAAAATAATCAATACAATTATCTAGGTATTCTAAATTATTTGTATGTAGTGTCGCACCATTAGGTACAGAGATAGCATTTGTTATTCCTGCTTCAGCTAAGGCTAAGACGTCCATCTCACCCTCAACTAATACACAATAATCCCAACCTACTATATTGTTGATGTTGTAAAATACTTTTTCAGCACCTTTATAAAGTTTAAAGTTTTTTCTACCGTCTCTATATTTTATGTTGATTAGATCATCACCCATAAAATAATTAAACTGTATAACATTTTCTTCTTTACCGGTTTGTGGCATAAATTCTTTGCCCTCAGAAACTTTTAATTCCTGTAAAGTATTTGCTGATATACCTCGTTCTTCAAACCATTTTAATACTTTGTCGCTATAAGGATAATTTAAACCGGAATCAATTACTGCATCTCTTTCTGGTTTTGTATAAACTTTTTCAGTTTTACCTTTGCGTTGATATGTATGTAATTGAAATGATTTGTTACAGTTATGACAAGTACCAATACCTCTTTCCCAATCATAAGAAGCACATTTTGCTTTTTTATGTTCACCTTTTCTATCGTGCGAACATAATGGACATATACCTTGTGTCTTTTCTTCTAACTTATATTGATTGAAGTTATCTATTTGGAATCCATTTATTTCTGTTCTATTTATTTGCATATAAGATGATTAATTGATTAATGGGGATAGAAAAACCCCACGAATGGGGTTTAACTAACTGTTTAAGATTATAAGTTTAAAATTTAATTTTATTTTAAATATATAAGTTTAAAATGGTAAATCGTCATCTGGTGCTGGTGCAGTTTGACGTTGTGCCGGTTGTGGTTGTCCTCCTCCTTCTCTTGGAGCAGCATCAACATTAGTTCCATTTGTCCATACAACTTTTACATTACCTAAATAAACTTTTGCTGCTTTTGATTCACGCTCTTCTTTTGATTGCTCAACCATTACTGGTCCTTGATTTCCAAACTGATCAGGCTCGTCATTTAATGTGATTGTGATGGGTAGGTACTTTCCTTTGGCTCCATCAATAATTTTGTGTTTTGGTATTGCATTAAGATTAATGCTCGTTTTAATTATACTAGCCATTTTTTTAAAGTTTTAATTGTTTGTTATTAGTTAAATATTCTACTGCTTTTAATACTCCTTCAAGATTATCACCTAAAAATCCAATGCCTGAATTACATGACATACATAATATGCCTCTTATTTTATTTGTTTCATGGCAATGATCTATATAAGTAGATCTTTTATCGAGTATCTCTTTACCGCAACAATGGCAATTATTACTGTCCATTAATGATTGTGCTTGATCTAATGTTATTTTATAATTCCTCGCTCTGGAATATAAACATTCACAAGTTTTACATCTTGATTTTAATCCCCCGGTATCCGTTCTTGTATAAAATTGAGTTAGAGGTAATAAATGGCAGCAGTAAGTGCATCGTTTCATATATAATTATTTATTAGTTACTGAATCTACTGTTGTTGAATCAACTCTTGTTGTATCGACTGATACTGAATCTACTTGTGTTGTATCTGTAGCAACTTCATCTTTAGTTAAATTGCTTTCTTGTCTACAAGCTACAAACATAATTCCTAAAACTGCTAATACTAATGTTACTTTTTTCATAATTTTTAAAGTGTTTCTGTTTTTTTTAAATATTTAATTGCTTTTTTAAGTAAATATATATCATCTTTTAATTTTCCAAGAGTTGTATTACAATTTGTACACAATACTCCTCTAACAATCCCTGTTTTATGACAGTGATCTATATTTTTTGTTTTCATGTATTTACCGCATAAATCGCAATCTTCTTTATTCAAGAGCTCAATAATTTTCTCTCTTGATATTTTATATTTGCTAACTTTTACTCTAAGGCCATGACAGCTTCTGCAACAATGCCTTTTTTTAGCTCCTTGCGTAAACTCTGTACCGCAATCCTTACAAAGTTTCATTTATACAATAATTTTTTAAATCAAAATTTTCATCTTTGAAGAATAGTCTGTATGCATCGATTGCTCTTTCAACCTTGTCTTTACCTCGCTCTAAGAATTGTGGTGAACAATCATATACTCCAATCTTTCTTGTATTCTTGTCTACAGCGATGAATACCATATCCATGTTAAAGTATGTGGAATAAATGTATGCCTGGCTGTCATAATTGTATTCTTTTGCAGAATATCTGAATTTATCTATATCTGATGTTGTCTTTAAATCAACGATCAACGATTGTGTATTATTCTTAATGTCTGCCTTTAATTTAAACCACTCACCCATATTAACTAAACCTGGAACTTCATATTCAACATCAACGTCCCTGATAAGATCTCTAGTTATATTATTTTCTAATACAGCATCCCGTAATAAATCTAAAGCATCGGCTTCATGTTGTAGTAAACACATTTCACCATTTGATAGTTCTTTGTATTTAGTTGTATTACGTGTAGTTGTATCAATTATACGAATCTTATCTAATTTATCAGGTTCTAATATCAATGTGTGAAAGTATGATCCTTTAATTAAGTTTGGATTTCCTACTATTGGTTGCTTGAATGTTAATGGATCTTTTAATAATGCTCTTATGTCGGAGTTAGATAGAAACTGTTTTCCAAAATCTCCATAATAGTCTTCATCATTTTCTAATCTTTTTAATACATTTTTAATTTGTTCATCTGTCATATTATAGTTGTGATAAGATTGCTGCTGCTTCAAGCGTTAAATCGTATTTAGATTTGATTGTGTCAATAGCACCACCGTTTTTAACAAATTCTTTTGCTTTTTCAAATGCAGGATCTTTAACATCTAACTTTGTTTTTGTAGCAGGTTTTGCATCTTTACCGTGTGTATTAGAAGCATCAGGATCTTGTGTGTCATCAATCAATAAAAGATTTCCTAAAGCATATTTCTTACCATAGGATGATGCTGAACCAAATGCCTGTGGTGTTTGCATACCTTTCTGTTGTAAATCAACTCCTACTACAGCTCTAGCAAATATCTCCCCTTCACCACTATAATCATGTATCCTAGCTACAGAAGTTAATATTGGTAAGCCCTCGCTTATTGAGTCTAATGATTCTGTTATAGTAAAATAAACGCCATACTTTTCATTGAATGGTTTTAATGCTTCTAATAAGTCTTCTGCAGATCTAAAATTGTATTTGCCAAAACTATTCCATTTAGTCTTAGCTGCCTTAAACTCTACTTGAATTTTTGACAGTTTTTCATGTAGCGATAATTGTTTAACTGTTTTTTCTTTTTCCATATATTTAATTTAATTATTTGTTCCTAGTTTTTAAATAATTAGTCATTTTTTCTAACATATCTGATGTTTTTTCTAATTGACCTAATGTGGTATTACACGGATCACATAGTATACCTCTAACATGCTTATTTTTATGACAATGATCTATTACTTTTCTATTAGTAGTAAATTCTACGTTACATATTTCACAATGTGTAATACTATCTAACAATTTTTTCATTTCAATAATTGACATATCATATCTCCAAGCTCTTGTAGCTTCTTGCTGGCATTTTTTACAATTCCCATATTGATAAATATCTTTTATTAAAAATTTAGTAAAATAAGGATCTTTAGTGCCTGTAAAACCACATTTTTTACAAGTTTTTATTTCACTTGCTTTTTGTATATTTAAAAGTTTTTTTTCTTCTAAAGATAATGTTTTAGATGTTCCCATAAATAATAGTATATATAATATATAATTACGCAAAAAGATATTCTTTTACAAAAGTATATAAAATATTTTTACTCTTAACCTAAAGAAAATCAAGTACTTGGGTAGGATCGGTGTTAGCCACTAATTTAAGAATTGCTTGCTTCTTAATCTCAGAAACTCGTACATAAGCACTAGCTCCCTCAATACCTAAATAGTCTGCTATTTGATTTGCAGAATGTTTATCACAATCTAATCCATAACTAAGTCTTAACACATCAAATTCAGTATCAGTTAAATGTTTCTTTAACAATCCAGTTAAATATGTATTCATTAAACCTATATTGTAAACTTCAGCACGATCTGGAATCTGATATAACATGTTATCATCATCGTCATCACTCATCTGTTCATCTATACTTAAGAATATTGAATTGAAAAACATTTCAACCATCTTATGGTCTTGGCCATTATCTTTACGTATTTCATTAAGTTTGTGCTCTGGAAGTTTAATAGCTCCACGATTAATGTCTATAGCTCGTCTGATTGAGCCTTTAATTCTTTTTGATAGAAATGACTTAATTGTTTTTTCTTGGTCATTAGAATCGCTTATTGTGGTCCAATCAATTTTATCAACAGCTAATACTAAACCAATTGATCCATATTGTATAAGATCAGTTATATCTAATACACCGCTTGCCTGTGTTGTTGTAGAAAACTTCTTTGCAATATTTTCTACAAGAGGTAAGAATCTAGCAATCAAATCATCTCTGGAATAAGAACTGAAGTTATCTGATACATTGTTTTTATTAACACGCATTAGATCTTCTTTATATCTTATGTAATTTTGTATATTGTAACTTTTCATAGTTATTTGTTTTTAAATGTTTTGTTGTAGTATTGTTCTGCTTCAATTATATATTCATTTTTACTACAGGTATCCAACAAAGGAGCTGTTACTCTTTCTTCAATAATCTGTTGCTTTTCCATTCCTTTGGCTTTATTTACATATTCTAAAAGGCTTGTGCCGGATATGTAACCGTTCCAATAATCAATTCCAATTTTATTTCCTTCATTATCATAATCATCAACTTCAACTAGTATTTCGTTTACCAACCATTCTACTGCCGTCATAATCTATTTTGTTTTATATTGTTTTTCCATTCTATCCAAAATCCTATTGCAACTATTATATTCATTCCAAATGATGCTATTATTTCATGTATGTCCTGATATATATTAACAGTTAAATGTACATGACCTACAACCCAAAATGGAACAGATAAATTACTTGCTACCCAAGTTATAAAGAATACTATAAAGTTTTTCATAATTCATTGTTTAAAATTTCTTTTTCTTTCTTTAACTCGTTGCTCATATTGCGGTGTATTGTTCTAATAGCGCACCCAAAATGTTCAGCTAATTTTTTTATTGTGATTTTTAATCCGCAATCATGCATGTATAGCATAATATCGTAGATGTCGGCTTCAGATACTTTTTTAGTTTTACCAATCATCTTACCCACGATGCTTAACTTATCGCTTAATGTTAAACCGCTATTGTCTTTAAAGATAATCTTACGTGTTTTATTATAAGGTGGTTCTTCTAAATCTTTTAAAGATACATCATACATCATGCTTTGTAGTAGCTGTTCACTAACATTAAAAGTTATGAACCCATTTTTTTTATCACATACATGTCTAACAATATCTTCAAAAGCATTTTGATCTAAACTAGGATTCAAATACCATAATACATATAAATGCCATCTTAATGATTTGTATGTAGTTATTTTAGCACTACTCCTAAATAACTCGTAGCATTCTTTTGTGCCTTGTTCATAATAAGTACCCCATTCAAATTCTTCAGTTGGTTTATCGTTTATTGGTCCTCGTCTATATATCACCCTCTTTTTATTTAAGTATTCTAAATTTCTATCGTATGACATTAGCTTGCTATTTAATTACATTAATAAGCTGACGTCACTATTTTAAATCAGCTAATCATTCTTTTCTTTTTAGTTTTTCATTCAATACAACTATTGTTTTTTGTATTTCACCAGCCAATATATAATCTTCTGATTCAATATATTGTTTTAATAACATTTCAGCTACGGCTAATTGTGTGGCTATATTCACTGAATCACTTATTTCTAATTCTGTGTAAATGTCTTTATTATACTGTTCTTCCCATTCTTCTTGCTTTTTAACTAATTTTTGAAAAACTAATTCAGCAATTCTCTCTACTTGATCTTCTGTCATATTTATTTATTTAGTTATTAGTAATTTCTTTTACTTCCCAATACATTTCGCATGTAAATTGTTTATTTTCTATCTTACCAGGTACATCCCAAAAGTATGATTGATTCATTGACGCTGGAGCTGTATATCTGTAACATTTATCTTTTAATGGACAATTAGCCCCTGAGCATTTTGTTATATCTGCCATATATTATTTTTTTTTAATAATTTATAATGTTCTATTGCTATTTTACTTCCTATATCATAACCAGAATTTTCCCCAAACCCATATAAAAATTTACCATTCGGTTGTATTATATCAACGATTTTATTCTGCAAAGATTTTACTTTAATTCCACTAGGTTTTAAACCCTTTGCTACTTCTAATTGAAGTTGTCTTAATTCGTATTCATTTAATATAAATTTTCCTACTCTAAATTTAGGATTTTTAATTCTTGTTATTTCCATATATTATTTTTTTTTAAGTTCTTCAAGAATATCGTATAACTTAAACATAATAGACCATAAAGGTATTATTATAAATATTCGTTCAAAAAATCCCATATTATTCTTCTTTTAATTGTTCAGCTAATTCTATTATTCCCCTGTCTATTGTTTCTTTGTAAAATCCTGTTTGAAAAAGTAAACCTACAATAATTTCAAGATATTCATTAATGTTGTAATCATCTGTTTCAGTTTCAACAGTGTATGTTTTATTGTATGCTGTTAATTGTAGTTTCATATCTTATTTACTTTTAAATCCAAACATCTGTATATCTTTAAAATACAAAACTTCAAAACCTTCTTGTTCTATTCTTTCTTGAATTTGATAGTCTAAATCTTCAATTTTATATTTATTGTTTAGTTGAAAATTTCTAAGGTGGAAATATGTTTCATATTCTACTTGATTATTTTCTAATGTTGTTTCTATTAATATTTTGTCATAATTTTTCATAATGTTATTTGTTTAAAAAGTTATTAATTTGTTCGAATAACCAACCTGTTAAATACGCTTCAGGCTCATCATTAAATCTATCTAATTCAATATTTGTATCTTGATAGATATAGTTCTTTAAATGAACTATTTCGTGTGCTATGATAGTTCCGTCGCTATACTCAAAACCCATAATGTAATGGCTAAACTTATTAGGAACTCTCATTGTAACTGCACCGTAATCACTTAAAGGGTTTGTTCCATATTCCTTTTCCATATAAGATAAATCTTTATCTAATATTATTGTCAACTTGCATTGATATATTGGAATATCTATTGTTGTCTTTTTCATAAGTAAAAAACGATTAACCTATACATCGTGAGGTTTTAATAGCTACTCAGAAACTAAATATTCTAATCTTTCTAAATCATCATAAATATCTGTAAGAATAACTTGAGTTGAAGTTAACAAATTTTGATAAACAGATATGTGATTATTTTGAGGTTTCGTTAGTCCTTCAACATTTAAATTTTCTCTTTCAATTTCATAAGGCCCTCCCAAACTTAATGTTATATTGTTAAGTCTGTTTTTAGCCTCTGCCAATTTATTAAAAAGCATAGAGTGATTGTAGTTCAAATCATTTAAGACAGATTCAGTTTGGTTTTTCTTTGCTTGTGCAATTTCCTCTTTAACTGTTTTTTCCATAATATTTGTAGCACTTATCCTTGCAATCGGGTTTATTTGTTTTTAAATTGTTCAATAATTCTCCAATTGTAATAACTACTATAAAGTAAGTTATAATTATCGTTGGTAATAAAAATTGTTGCATAGTTATTTGTTTTTAAATTGTTCAAGTCTTTTATACTCTTCAAACCATTCAGGAATCCATTCATAAATGGTTTTTTCTCCTTTATAATTGTAAGTGTAATCAAATCCAAATTTGTGAAGCATTTCTAATAAGTTTTTTTCTTCCATTTCTTTAGCTTGTTCTTTACAAAAATTAATAATAGTTAAATATGCCCCTCTGTGACTACTTACATCATTATTTTTTTGTTTTTCGCAAAATTCAATTATTGATTCTACTACTGTTTGTTTCATATCTTATTTGTTTTTAAATTTATTCATAAATTATTTTACACCAAGCATCTTCTACGTTAATTAAAGAGTTAGGAACAAAACTCCCATAAAATAAAGAAGTTTGTATTTTTTTTGATTTGAATTGCAACATTCCAGTTTTTTTGTTTTTTCTAACAAAAACCATATAATGTGTGTAAGCGTGTGTGTTTACTCCAAAAGGAATCCATTTTGTGTAATTTGATTTGAATAGTGCCATCATCTTCTTTGTTTTTTAATTCCATTCTGTTGAACCCACTATAACAAAATCATCTCCTACAACTGAATCGTATAATGAAAATTCAGGATAGTTAAATTCATCGTCAATTGGTAAATCGGAGTCATACTCGTTATTTGAAAGCATAATTTTTTTTGCTTCTTCTTCTGATATTTCAATTACTTCTAAAATATCTTCAAAATATTCATATTCTTTACTATATTCTTGTAATAAGTGAAGTTGAGATTTTGCTTGTGCGTACTCTGTTTTGTTTGAAAAAATTAGTTTAAAAATCATAATCTTATTTGTTTTTAAAAGTTTCTTTGTAGTATTCTTCTGAATTTCTATTGTAATTATGTCTTGCTTTAGAAGATGATTCATCGTTTCTACCATCATAATAAGCTTTCATAATTTGTTGCTTTTCCGTTTCTTTGGCTTGTTGAAACTCTTTATAAAGTGTTTGTATGATTGCTTTACCCACTCTGTCTGTACTTATTTCATTTATTAACCATTCTACTGCTGTTTGTTCCATAATCTTATTTGTTTTTAAATTGTTGTAAAAGCATTTCAAATGTATTATTTACATAAGTTTTATTATCATAAACTTTTAGTTCTGCACAATACTTTGCAAATTTTATTACTTCTTCCTCACTATAACCTTGTTGTTGACTTTCCATTTCTTTGGCTTGTCTTGCCATTAATAAACAATCTACATAAATACCTTTTGCCATTCTGTTCTCTTTTGTGTTAGTTGGCAATTTATCTGCTTTACTTTTAATTTCTTCAATTAACCATTCTACTGCTGTTTGTTTCATATCTTATTTGTTTTTAAAATTATTCTTCAAGTTTTTTAATTTCTATTTTATTAACATAAGAAGAATCTACATTGGTGAAAACTCTACCATAGTAGTCATCTAAAATATCATAAAACACTTTAGCTTTAGTAAATCTAACAGCCACTACTGTACCAAACATTTCTTCTTGGGCAATCCCCATTTCTGTAGATTGTTTAAACATTGGTATAAATGTAACTGAATCGTCAATACTTAATTTTGAATTAAAATTTTCCATAATATTTGTAGCACTTATCCTTGCAATCGGGTTTATTTGTTTTTAAATTATTCTAATCTTTTATACTCTTCAAACCATTCAGGTATCCATTCGTAAATGGTTTTTTCTCCTTTGTAGTTGTAAGTGTAATCAAATCCAAATTTATGAAGCATCTCTAATAAGTTTTTTTCTTCAATTTCTTTGGCTTGTGAAAAATCTGAAAAATATAGCGTACCTTCTTTTTCTCTTTTTTCTATTAACCATTCTACTGCTGTTTTTTTCATATCTTTTTTGTTTTTAAATTGTTTATTCAGATATTATTTTATTCCACGAATCTTTTACATCAATTAAATCTATAGGCACAAAAACTCCGTAAAATAATGAGGTTTGTATTCTTTTTGATTTGAATTGTAACATTCCAGTTTTTTTGTTTTTTCTTACAAATACCATATAATGTTGATTAGCGTGGGTGTTTATTCCAAATGGAATCCATTTTGTGTAATTTGTTTTAAATAGTTTCATATCTTATTTGTTTTTAAATTCTTACTCCGTTTAATGTCTCTATTTTTCTAATAAAATATTTACTTGATTTTTCTTTTGGTCTAATCCTACATAAAAAAATCCACCACATTAATTTAAAAATTGAAACAATTTCATACCCACCCTGTGATTGGTTTTTATTTTCAAAATATAGTTTTACTTTCATATCTTATTTCTTTTTAAATTGTTCAAGTAACTCCTCCATTGTTTCTCCTTGTGGTTCTTCTCCATCTAATAATGAATTTAAACACCATTCAGCAAAAGCAATAATCTGTTGATTTTCCATTTCTTTAGCTATTTGAACTTCAGTCTCAAATTCTACAATATTGTTAGTTGAAAATCCGATTTTTTCTAATTGTTCAACTAAATATTCTACTGCTGTCATATCTTATTTGTTTTTAAATTGTTCAAACCATTCTTTATGTAATTCTTTACCTGATTTTTCAGAATAACCATTTAATTGGTCTTGTCTGATTTTCATTCCTAAATCTAAAGATTCTAATGTAAGTTTATATAATTCTTCCTCACTATACATTAGTTTTCTTTCAGCCATTAGTTTTTCAATAACTTTCTGATTTATTTCGTGAGCAATTAAGGCTTCTTCTTTCCACTTTTTAAGTTCTTCAAGTGTTTCTTGTTTAGGTTCTTCAACAATTCTTTTACCCCAAGTATCAGGATTACCAATTGGGGATTTATCATTGTCAAATCTTTCTGAATATTTTTCAAGTCTTTGTATAGCTTCTTCTTTTGGAATGATGATTTTGTAATCCCCATATTCAACAACTACACCTCCTAAATGATTTCCAACTTCTCTTTCGTCTCTATCAACCTCAACAAACTCACAACTTGGATTTTTCACAAACCATTCAAGGAAATCATCATCAATAGCTTGTACACCATCTTTGATTAAGTCTTGGTCTGTTGTCATAATAACTAATTTACAATCTGACAAATCAGTTAAATAGTTAGGAAATTTGTTTAAAATTTGCCCCTTTTCTAATTGCCATTTATCTTTATATGGTCTTACATCTTTAATTTCTTCATCAGAAGTGATGTAAATGTTTTGGCTATCCCAACTTTTAGAATCATATTCTCTAAATTTATCTATATCTTTAAATTCTTCTATGGAATATAGATAACATTTTTTTTTGTATTTTGATGTTACAAACCTACTTGGTTTATCTGTTGGTAATACGTGTATGTTTTTCATGATCTATCGTGCTTAAATGTTTTTTAAATTCTTCGTAATATATATTGCTTGCATCCCATTCAGCAGTCAATGCCTCTTGTATTCTTTTTACTTTGTTACAGATTAATATGTTGTCATTAACTTCTGCTATTGCAGATATAATGTCTAGTTCTGAAAGTATTTCTTGCTTTGTCATAATTTTTCTATTACTTGTTTATGTTATTTCTTCATCAGTTATATCTTCTCTCTCTTGTAATATTTGCAATAATCTATCTGCTGTTAAAATATAACCAGCTAAGCATTCTTCAGTTCCAAACTTACCACAATCTCTATAAAAATCAATAACAATTAATGTTTCATTTGAAAATGTTTTTGCTACCATTGTGGTTATTTGTTCTTCTTTTGGTTTGTAAAGTAAACTCATAATCCTTTTTCTTTTTTAAATTTGTCTAACGTATCATCTTTTAATTCTAATCCGCTCTCGCCTAATGCTCTATTTAATAACCACTCTGCAAACTCAATAGCGTAATCGTCTGCTATAATCAATGATTTTTGAATTTTCTCTTTATAATCAGAAGGCAATACTATTGAGTTAGTAAACTTTTATTTTAGTGTCATAAATTATTGTTTTTCATAAATTTTTTAATATCTCCTATTGTGAATATACCTTGATGGGTATTATCTAAAGCATAAACTCTTGTGTTATCAGGTAAAAGCTCAGCCCATTCCGTTAACCATCTCGAGTTTTTATTGCCATTACCTCTAAAGAACACCTCGTGAAAAAAGTTTTCACTTATATATGGTTGTAATTCACCTTCTTCATCCAATAAAATTGTATCATCTACTGGATATAATGGTATTCCAAATGTTGTACTCATACTTTATCTTTTAAATGGGCTTTCCCAAATTCATAATATTTTTTGTAACCTTCAACAGCATCGGCCATTTTGTATTCATCAGGCATACATTGCGGTGGATCGCAAAAGTCAACAACGTGTATAGCATGTGGTACATTAGCCAATACGTCACGACACTTTTCAATTGTTAAATGATGTTTGCCATAACGTCGAGTATATTCAGCACCAAGGGCTAACATATATTCATAACACCATAAGTAATTTGAACGTGATGATCGTACCCATACTGCTGATGGATGATTCATGTGTGTCTTCTTATAAGGTACATCAGATGGATTACCAGATAAGTGATGCGCTGTACAAAGTAATTGTGCAGCTTCTAAGATCATTTTGATTACGTGTTTTCCGTAGTGCATTTCCGCAGCTTTAACCGGATTTCTATCCAAATAAAATATATTCATTTTAAGTATTTTTTTATATTAGTAAATATTTGTTTTTTTCTTTCAATCATACCTAATAAGGTATTACATTTTGTACATAATACGCCGCGTATTATATTTGTTTTATGGCAATGGTCTATAAACTTATTTCTATCACTTTTAAATGTGTCATTGCATATTTGGCATTTGTCTTCGCGTAATAATTCAATTACTTTGTCTGGATCATTATATCGCCACTTTCTAGTGTAAAGATTTTGACAGCTATTACAATATGTTTTTCTACCATAATATAATTTTTTCCTTTTATTATCTATTGTCCTATATACTTTAAAATGCGAGGCATCATAATGCTTTTCACATTTAGTACACATACCATTATAGTTTTCGTAAAAAGAGTTTGCCGTAACTATAGTATAGTTTATATATTTTTTTAATTCAGCTTCTTTCCATGTTTTAATTAATTCTTGTTCTGTTAAATTTTTAGGCATATCATTTTAATGTTAAATTGTTTATATATTAAAATGATTACGTATATTTTATAATACTTACTAGTTTATTATAATGTTGTTGTGCGGCTTTAACAGGGTCGCGATCTAAATAAAATATATTCATAGTTAATTTGTTTTAGTTACATTAATATTATCTTTTATAATTCGTGTTCAGACTGTATTTTATAACATGGTATTTTAAAAACAAATTCATCTTCAAATTCTAATTCAAGCACAGGACTGGCCCATACACTTCCATTAATTCCACTAAGTTTAGTTTTGTCTGTTAGTTTTTCTATATATTTACCATTGAGCCATATAGTTGTACCTGTCCAATTCCAATCTTCTTCCATACCTAAAGATGCAGATAGTAATTTACCATAACCTCTGTGGTCTTTTAGATAGTTTTTAATAGTTTCTTTTGCTTTTTTGTAATCGTAGTATTTCATAATTAATTGTTTTAAAGTTTGTAGTCAGGACAGGATTCGAACCTGTATCTACGTCTAGTCTTGTTTAGCCGACCATACCCAACAAGAGCGTCTACCTCGTTATAACAGGATTTCTCACGTTATAAGCTTTCCGCCACCTGACTATTTAAGGCCTGACGAACTCACGTTTAACTTGTTCCAGATACTGCTGAGAAAAGCCCAACAGCGACAAGCACCTATAACTCAAAATCTTGATTGTGAGATTAGCACCCTCTTTCTTATATAAACTGACTATTATGGTACCTAAATATAAGAGTAGGGTCACGTAGTTATGGAGCATTCGCTAACCTATAATAACTACTTGCTGAGAACTCATTTGTGTTGAAGAGATTGGTTTAGACGAGTGTCTATCTCTAATTTAGTTCCAATTTCCTTTCTCAAGGGAACAACACATCTATCATTACTGATAGTATCTTTATGTAAATAGTAATCACTATAACCTCAAAGGGGCACTGAGAACTACATTATTTACAAAGGTATTCAATGTTTAACCTTAATTAAAACGTGTATAGCACGCTAATACCATTTACATTCTGGATATGATGCTACCATTTTTTCAACAACTTGTTTTCTATATTCTAATTTTTGTGTATGTGTACCATTACGTTGATTAGTTGGTAATTCAATCGCAGCATCTTGTTTAAAATCCCATATTGCTTTTTGATTATTAGCCATACCTTCAATCAATGCAAATGCTAAATTACTCCAATATGTTGATGTATCGAAATATACTTTATTATCATTGATCCATATACCTACATATTCATTTTCAAATAATATCATGCCATCAATAATTTCTGCAAATTTAGAAAATGTTAATTCTTCTTTATAAATTATAATTTCAGAATCTTCATTGCTAACCATAAAGCCATCTTTAGGTTTGAATAATTCTTTTGTTACAGGGCAAAATGTTGCACCATTGTTTTCTAATACATAGTTATATAAATCTTTTAGTGTCATAATATTATAGTTTGCCCGTTAGCTTTTACTTTTAATAATCTATCAAAATTGAATGTTCTGTAACCATCATCTTGCATTGAGAAAACAATTAAGTTACCTCGTGCTTCTGGGTTATATTTTAGACCAGTACCTGATCTGTACTTACGCACACCAAAGCGTGCTACCATTGTTCTTGCAGTATAATCTTCTTTTAAGAACTTGATACTGAATAGTTTACCTTCATCGCCAACAAAGTCTTTGAAGTCTTGTATTGTTTTAATTGTTTTCATATATTTATTCTTCTTCTTTATTAGGTTCAAAATAGTCTGGTAATTCGCATAAGAAATCTCTGATAAATTGTGTTTCCTCAAATCTTGCATTAAGTTCAAGTGAATAACTGCCTCCGTATGATCCATTTATTTCGGGGTCAAATTCTACATAGTTATCAAAGTCATACTCATCAAGCATATTTTTTATAACTGTTAATATTGTAGCAGTATCATACCCAACTGTAGGCTCTGTTACAACTTCAGGTAATTCTGAAATACTGTCATTTAATGAGGTTAATAATCCAATTACGTCTTCTTTAGCAAATATACTGCTAGTAGAGTTTCTTACTTTTTCAAGGGTTACTTCAAATAATGTTTTTTGATCTTGTGTCATATTTTATTTTTTTATATTTATATTATCGTTTTGTTATCGTGTTCAGTCCGCATGTATAGCATACTACTTTTCATAGAAAAATACATCTGCATTTAAAGGAAAGGCTATAGTACCATCAGATTCTTCTACATAACCACCGTTTGTTTCAGAAAGTATATCAAAGAATATTGTATTGTTTTCTATTCTGTTAAGGCTTACTTCACAATCCATTACAGAGTCAGTATAATATATAACATCAGGTTGTATATTAATTAATTCTACAGGTTTATTCATATATAATTAGTTTTAGTTACATTAATATTATCAAATTCAAATCGTGTTCAGACTGTAAGCTATTCTTTAATAACATAAGTAAAACCTTTAAAGTTAAACCAACTTGTTATTCCGTATTGTTCTTTTTCTTCATCAGCTATAAAACCGAATCGTTGAGGTAGATCGCCTACCATATAGGGTGTATATAAAACACCGCCTAATCTTATTAGGTTGTTCTTTAAAAATTTAATCTCTTTCATTTTCTAGTACTTTAAGTATGTAATTCCAAATATCTAATTCTCTTTCAGCGGAGACTAAGCATGATTCCAATTGTTCTTGTGTCAATGCCCCATTGCCGTTGCCTCCTTTAATTTCTCGTTTGTAGTCTGCTATATCAAACTGTAATACCATTACTTTGGCTTCTGCTTTGTTTATGGCTGATTCTCTTTGTTCTAATGTCCTCATCGTTTTCAATTATAATGTTAAATGCACGGTCCATGCTTTGTAGGTCTGCCATGTGTACATTTTGTACTTTAAGCATCCAGTCGTAAAATTTTTCTAGGTTAGTCATAGTTTTCATATACTTCTTCGTAAATTAAATCAATTTCTTCTTCATTCAATATAGGCATAATATCTACGCCTTTGTAGTTTATCGATGTTATAATAATATCCGGGTTTTCAGCTGGATGGTCATAAGTTGCCATTCTGTATTTACCAATAACATCATATTCAACATCAAGTTCTTCACCCTTATACTTTACAATCATTTTCTTTTCTTTGTTTATCTGCTAATTCCATCCAATATTCTGAGCCTTCATTTGATTTGTTAATAGCAAACCAGCCACCTACGTTAAATTGGCTATTATTAATTATATATGCTAAATAAGAGACAGCATCATGGTCTGTTTTAATAATATTTTGAACAGCTTTTTCTTGGTCTATTCTACTTAATTTTCTAAAATCTAAATTCATATTTTTATTGTTTATTTGTTACATATATATTATCAATACAGTGTCGTGTTCGTGTTGTATCTCACTACAAAGTCATCAGCCCACGGCAATAAGCCGTGTCGTGTTTCTAAGAACGGTTCAAACTTTTTGATTCGAAAACGAGATGTTGAGCCAAGCGTGTATAGCAAACAGTTCAGTCGTTCTTGAGTAGTACGGGTATGCCAACCACAAGTTGATATAGTTATTGTACCGTCTGGTAGCATCTTAGCAATTGCGTTATAATGTAGTAATAGATAAAATACATCACCTTTGCTAATAACTTCCATGTTCTCTCTTTTAAACAATTGTCTATTTAAGAAAGCATTTACTGAATCTTGGGATATTTTTTTATACATATTATTCGTTATTAAATATTGTTAATCTTTCACCGTCTCTTAATATTCTTACTTTTAAAGTAACACCATCAACACCAGTCCATCCATTACCTGAATTTTGACCAATTGGTACCGCGTAAGTTCTATATCGTTGTACTATTTTACCACAGTAACTTGGGTAACGTTTATCTATAACTACCGCGATTTGACCATCTTTAAGAGCATTCATTTCTACTACTTGTTTTTCTTTTTTCTTTTTATTTAATTTTACCATGATTTGTTTATTTTATTTGTTAATATTTACAGGTGTTATTTTATAGAATTCAAGTCTAATCTGATTACTGTATAGTTTTATTTTACCAGCTTTCCATAGCTCAATTTCGTATTCATTAGCTTCTTCGTTGGCTTCATCAACCAATACATTATAATGCCCTTCATTTGTTGATTCATCATCTTCATAAAAACCTCGATAGTCAAATTTGTAGTATAAATGATTTTCAATATATTCTTTTATTGCATTTTGAACATTTGGTGCTGTAATAAAATCATCCATGTTATAGCAATTTACCCATTCTAATTCACCTTCATTATAGTCATCAACATATACATTGTGGGAACTTTTAATTAAATACTTTTTCATAACATACTTTTAATTATATAAAAATCTTTTTTGTTTGTAATAATTTTTTTCTCAGATTTTGTTAAATATTTATACTCAGTAACTTCTTCAAAAGAATATTTTAATATACCTAAAATTTCTTTTCTATAACGTATATAATTAATTAAGTTCATATTAATCTACTTCTATTACATAATCCACAAAATCAAAATCTTCTGAGTCTAATACAATTTGACTATCACAGTACATATCTTCAACGGTATTTAAAGCATCTATTTCATCTTCGGCCTCAACCTCTACTATTCTACTTAATGTTTCTATAATTCTTACCTTGTATTTCATATCTTTATTGTTCTTCGTTAATTTTTTCTTTTAAGTTAAGCCAATAATCAGTACCTTCGTTTGATTGAGAGAATCCAAACCAAGTATATACATCGTATTGCTCTTTTGCAATCAAGTGAGCAAGGTAGCTATTATGACCGTTTTCAAGGCGGTATAAATTATCTAACGCTTTTATTTGGTCACCCCACTCTAGTTTTCTAAAATCTAAATTCATATATTATTATTTTTTTGTTACACTATTATTATCAATCAACATTCGTATTAAGACTGTAGAACTACAATCTCCTCAATATCTTCCATTGCCATTTTATAGCCAAAATTTATCGCCATTTGCATTAAAAGAATATCCATAGAACCTTGATTTGCTTTAGCAAACGACTCTAGTTGTTCCCTAGTATCAGGAGTTGCTACAATACCTCTATTTAATTCTTTCTTTATACTGTGCACAAATTCTATTACTTTCTCCATATTACTTTATTTTATTATTATACTATCGGTACATTGTTATGGTTCCACAATCCTCTAAAAGCATGGGTCTTCCCTTTGCGAAATACACTCTTACCTCTAGTAACTACCTTACTACTTTCCTTAGCCGTGAAATTGCGTATCTCACCATATTGTAATCGAACTAACTCCAAATGCGCATTGTTTCTATTTCTTCGAGCTCCTTCGGAGTACTCACATAATTCTTTCATCGTCATAATCTATACTTTTTAATTGTTATTTACTATCTACTTAGAGCATAAGAGGCGCTTTTCGCCGCATATAAGAACTCAAATTTAATTTTTAATAATACTATCCTAAAGGCACTAGAATAATTCGCCATAATTGTTTATATTTAATTGTTATACTTATATTTATATTATCATTTCACTATCGTATTCATCTTGTAAAGAGGTTGAACTTTATTTAGGAGAATAAAAGTTAAAGCGGTTGCTATCACCTCTCTCAACGCTTGTTACTCAATAAATTACACTTATTCCTCAGTAATACACGTTTGTTCCATCATTCCGTTGAACATATCTATGAAATTTAGGTAATCAATGTACTCTTCGGTTGTTTTAAAATCTTGTTCCATACTTTATTTTGTTTGTTTGTTACACATATATTATCAATAGGGTCTCGTATTCGTTCTGTATGCTATACACGGTGCGGTGAGGGACCGTGGCGACCCAACGGATTTTGAGAAAAGTGTGACATTAGGGTCTTAAGTTAATAAATAGTAGGCTAACGTCACCTTTTTTATGTTACATAAATATAGTGTAGGACGGAGTCTACTCTTCCGACTCTATTTCAAAGTCAGGCCCATACGTATTATCAAAAGTTAACCGTGTTCGCTCTGTGTGCTATACACCCTGCGGGTGCTGCTACGAGTAGATCAATGCTAGTGTTAGAAACACTCCTGCAAAGAAACTTAACACTACGGTTATTATTATGTCTCTATTTAGTTCTTTCATTTTTAGTTACTTTTACTGGGTTATTATTTATTTTAGTTAGTCGTTGTTCAATGTACGATTCAAGTGTTGGACTATTCTTGTACATCCATTCAATGCGTCTGTATTTATTATTATTATTCATACACTTATATTATCATTTGATCGTCGTATTTATTCTGTAAACACTTATTAGTTTGACTCAATGATTACAGCGTGTTGAGGTTACCCCCTGTAGGGTCTAGAAGACTACTCTGTAGTAGCCTCTAGATTTTCAATAGTCGCTAAGTGTCTAACATTAGCCGGCATATCAGTTGATTGTGACCAGTACTCACGTTTAATCCAACATGGCATGATTGATAGTTTAGGTAACATTACATTCAACACATCATCATGATTATAAGTTACACGCTGATTCTTGTTATTAACGAACGTGATGACTTGATTACGTCCTAACCATGATTTACGTACTACAAAGTTGGCTCGTTGTATTGGCGGATAGATTGCAGCCAATTGCTCAGGAGTTAATGCAGCGATTGCATCAGCTAATAATTCTTTACCAGTTTTAGTTGTCTCTTGTACTTGTTGTACTTCTTTTACTTTTTTCATAATATTTAATTTAGATTGTTATTACTTGTTACATTATTATTATCAAACACTCGTCGTATTTATTCTGTAAACCCATTACATTCATGAAATTTAATTAGTAATGTTATTCACTTTTTAACTTCATATATATTATCATTTACCTCTCGTGTTTACTCTGTATGCTATACATGCTACGCTACGCTCCGCATGTGCTGCTGCTGTATACTAGCATATCTAAACAGATTCATATTTCAAAACGGAAAAGGTAAAACATTTCCAACAATTTCAATTTATATACCCGGGGGTGGTTTTCACAGATTCATTTTCTTTTCAAAAAGCTGTAGCTGAATGTAGTATATAACCCATTAGTTCTATATATCTAATAAGACATTTTACAATATCCTCCTTAGTTCTATATATCTGATGCAACATTTTTACAATCTGTGCTTATATACCTTAAAGGGTATGATATTTCATATTGTAATATGAGATATACCTTATTGGGTATAAATATTATAAAACAGTGACGTTAGCTAATTAAGTTAATAAATAGCAGGCTATTGTCACACTATTGTTTATGAATTTTTGTTGTAAGAATTTGATCCGATGCGTAATTGTATATACTATATTAAAAGAGTATTATGGAAGTTGAATTTGGTATAAAATCGCCTTTGTTAAAGCAGAAGTTATCACCGTTGGCGGCTAAGAAGAAAGCAGCAAGGGATTTGGCTTATGCTAAAACTGAGGATCGAAAAAATAAAAAAGCGCACGCTCAGAGGATGCATCGTAAAGATCCTTCCGGTGATGGAATGGATTGGGACCATAAGAATAGTAGATGGGAATCACCTGCTCAGAATAGGGGTAACGATGGTTTAGGCACTAAAAAAGAAAGTGGTAAAAAATATAAAGTAAAATAGTATGGCATTTAATTTAAGATCGCAAACCCCAATTAAACAAATTGGGCCAAATAAAAAAAAGAATAATTCAAATAATAATCGTAGTGGGTCTAAATATAAAACATTAGAATCCAAGGTAAATGCTTTTTTAGGGGATCCGCAAGGTAAAGCTGTTAAGGATTCCGACATATTTAAAAATGAGGAACCAGTGGATAATATTAGACATACATCAGCGGGGAGGTATACTCAAGAGTCAATTTCAAGGGGCTTGGGGTCTAATCCTATGTCTAATATAGTGGGAGTGATAGGATCTAATTTGTTTGGGGCTGCCCATGAGGTAAAAAATATAGCAAAAGATAAAAGGCCGTGGAAAAACAAATTAATGGAATCCGGTGAGGATATGATTAATAACTCTGTTGGTTCAGTAATAGGCGCAATACCTATTGCTCCAAAAACAAAAACAAATATTATAAGAAAACTGTCTTTTGATAATTTATTACCTGATGGTTATAATTCCAGCCCAGACGAGGTTAAAAAGGGTTTTTCTAAAGAAGTTTATTTTAAAGATAATAAAAATAGAAAGACTAATACCATAAAAAGATATTCTAAAAACTTTTAAGGCAAAATAATATGAATACAAAAGGTATAGGTCCTCAGGGATTAGGTGTTAAAACACATAATGGATTTTGGGTTGGTTCTGGATCCAGCAAAGGTTGCGGATGTAAAGGTATGTGTCAATGTGGTCAAAGTCCTATGAAAAAATTAAAGGATTTAAGTGGTGATGGTAAAGTTACCCGTAAAGATGTTTTGATTGGTAGAGGGGTTATTGAATCGCCAATGAAACAAACTGTTAAAGATTCATGTTATAAAAAAGTAAAAGCTACTTATGATGTATTTCCTTCGGCTTATGCTAGTGGTGCTATTGCTAAGTGTAGAAAAAATAAAGGTAAAAAGTAATGGCTATACGAAAAACCGAGAAAGGCGCATCATTAAAAAGATGGTTCAAGGAGAAGTGGACTGATGAAAAAGGTAATGTATGCGGATCAGCAGATAGGAAAGGTGTTAAAGCGTGCCGACCTTCAGTAAGGGTTAGTGCTGCGTCACCAAAACCTTGGAAAGAAATGACTGCGGCAGAAAAAACAAAAGTGGTATCAGCTAAGAAGAAAGTTGGTATGGGTGCTAGAAGATCTAGCAAAAGTAATGTATCGTAACAAACAATTAATAAATAAAAAATTATGGCAATAATTCCAGGTACAGCGAAAGTACTAAATCAATATGAAAATGTGAACACTACTTATGGGGGTTCAAAAGCAATGAAGGCACAAAGCAAATGGTATACAATGGACGACGTCCTAGAAACTGTTGAAGCTAATATTCCAGGTGGAGGTATAAGCGGAAGCGGTATAACTAATTATGTTCCTAAATTCACAGATAGTGAGGAAGTTGGTGATAGCCAAATATTTGACGATGGCGCAAATGTAGGTATTGGAACAGATTCACCTTCACAAAGATTGCATGTAGAAGGAGGTTTTTTTGCTGGTGATGGTACTGGTAACTCACCTTATATGGCTATAACTACAACTTCAGCTACAATTACAGCTCCGGGAACAAGCATAATAACATCAGGATTAGTGCTTACAGACGGTTCAGGAGAAATTTCTCTAAACCCTGGAGGAGATACAATAGGAGTTAAGTTTAGTAATGACAATGGTGTTTGGTTTAATAATATAAACAACGCAAAATTTGGGTTAGTTAGAAATGATTCATCTCTTTTTTCAGAAAATTTAGTAGGAGGGCAAGGTTCTCCTTCAGATGGCTCTAATGTTGCAAATTGGATTGGGATATTTGATGAAAGTTCAGGCAATACATATTATTTACCAGTTTACATCTAATATTATAATAGTATGAAACCAAATATACTAAAACATTTTGCAACAAATAATGCGATGGTAAGTCATAAGTGTTCTTGTGAGGAATCGCCATTGAAAAAAACTGCAGCATGGGCTCGCAAAGAAGGGAAAGATCCAAAAGGTGGATTGAATGCTAAAGGTGTTGCTAGTTACAGAAGAGAGAACCCCGGAAGTAAATTGCAAACGGCGGTTACTAAAAAACCATCGGAATTGAAACCAGGTAGTAAAGATGCAAAGCGTAGAAAATCTTTCTGTGCTAGAATGTCCGGTATGCCAGGGCCAATGAAGAAACCTAATGGTGAGCCAACAAGAAAGAAGCTTGCATTAGATAAGTGGAATTGCTAATAAATAAAAATATATAAAGATGATAAAAGAATACGGCGGAAAAGAGACTTATAAGAATGCAAAGCAAAAAGCAATGCATGAAAAGAAAGAAACTAAGAAAACTGAAGCTAAAGAGAGAGGTTCTATGAAAGCTTCTCAAACTAAGTTAGAAAAGAAAAATATTAAAGACGCAATGGAAAATAAAAACATGCGTCCACCTTTTCAACAAAAAGGAAAAGTAACTGTTGTAGTAGTTAAAACAAAATCTGCACCATCTAAAAAGCCAGTAGTTAAAGCTGGAGCTGTTATTAAAACATCTCCTATGGCTATGAAAAAAAAGAAGTGCTAATTAACCAAATAATAAAGTAATATAGATGGCTATAATATATAGTTACCCACATAGTACAAGTATTCTTGCAGATGATTTAGTTGTAGGAACTACTACTGTAACGGTAGGGGGCAAGCGAAGAAACCAAACTAAAAACTTTAGACTGGCGGACATATCGACTTTTGTTATAGATAATATAACACTAACCACAGCAGGTACATCAGGCCCTGCAACATTTATTGGGAATACACTAAATATTCCAAATTATTCTGGCGGTGGCGGTGGTGGAACTATAAATGCTGGAACAGGAATTAGTGTTTCATATATTGGCGATGATGCTACTATAATAAATACAGACTTAGGATCATCTCAAAATATATTTAAGAATATTGCTGTGCCAAGTCAAGTAACAGTAGTAGCTGATTCAAATAATGATACTTTAACATTATTGGCTGGTACAGGTATATCAATTATAACTAATCCATTTGCAGATGCTATTTCAATATCAGTATCACAAACAGGGCTTAGTTATGCTACAACAATATCAGCTACAGGAACAGTAACACATAACTTGAATACAAGAGATGTAAATGTACAGTTATATGATACAGTTACATATAAAACAATATCTGAAGATGTTACTAGAACAACAACGAATACAATCACAGTAACATTTGCTTCACCTCCAACAAACCCGGTAAGGGTTCTAGTTACTAGGGTGGGTTAATATAATAAAAATTAATAATATACCATGGCAATAATATATAGTTACCCTAAGGTTGTAACATTAAATAATTCAGATCTATTAATAGGATCTAGATTTGATAACGAAAACGGAGGAGCTAAAACTATTAGCTTCACAACAGAAACATTAGTAGAATTTGTTAATGCAAATGTAGCTCCTTCATTAGATCAAGTTTTAACGAACGGCAATGAATCATTATTAAATGCAAAAATTGGACAATTATATCTTTGGGATAATCCAAATGGCAATTATTCAACCATTAGGGTGACAGATTCTGCATTTATTGTTGAAGGAATACAAGGTATAACAGGTTCTTTACTACAAATAGAGCCCGGTATATTTAATTTAAAAACAACTGGTAATTTTATAGGGGCAATTACTCTTAGCGGATTAACAGCTAATAGAAATTATGCTTTACCAAACAAGTCTGGCACAATTGCTTTAACTTCAGATATACTTACAACAACTAATTACGGTTTAGCAACCCAATTAGCTAATTCAACGCCTATAGTAAATACAACTGCAAAGAGCGCCTTAAATGGCTCTTCTTACGCTGGAACATTATCTGTACCGGCAAATGGATTTAGCGTAGGAGATTCTTTCAATGCTTATATGATGGGTCATATAAGTAACAATAATAATGTTGGATTAACAATAACAATAGAAACAGTTGCTGGGGTTGTATTAGCAACGACAGGTTTAATGACATTAGCAACTAGTTCAAATAACCATTGGACATTAGATGTAGACTTTGTAATAAGAACTACAGGAGCGGCAGGTGTGGCTAGTATAATTACTGCTGGTAGTTTTTCTCACAGCAAGTTGTCAAACAACAATCTTGAAACATATAATTTTGTAAGCGAAAATACTACAACATTCAATACAACGATAGCAAATGAGTTGGTTGTAAAAGCGCAATGGGGTACAGCTTCAGCTTCTAACTCTATATATTCAAATGTATTTATTTTAAACAAGGTATATTAATGAGTAGAAAAGAAAAAATAGATTTATTCCTTAATAAGTGGGTAAGTAGAAAACTCACAGTGTTTGTTGTAGCATCAGCTGGATTATTTTCGGGTGTAATAACTTCAACAGATTGGGTGATTGTTGCAACATCGTATATAACAATAGAAGGAGTTACAAATATAGTAGAACGTTTATTCAAAGCTAAATATGTCAGTACAGAATAGAATACCTTATTATTTAATTGTAAGCTTAATTGCTATTATAATTTTACAAAGAAGTTGTTCAAATAATATAGTAGAAGAGCCGAAAGAAACAGTTGTTACAGATACTATATGGAAAACAACTAAAGATACGGTATTTAAAACTGTAAATGCTGTAAAAACCGAATATATAACTATAGACAAAGAAGAATATAAACCAGGAGAATCAATAGATACCTGTAAAACGCGTTTTAATAACCTTTTAAAGGAACATTTAGTTAGAACAGTATATTCTGATACATTGAAGCTAGATAGTCTTGGTACGGTAGTTATACGAGATACAGTTTGGTTGAACAAATTATATGGTAAAAGAGAATATACAAAAAATTATAAGATTCCATTTGTAACAAAAACAATAACTAAAAAAGAGGATCCTAAAAGACAATTGTATATAGGGGGAAATGCTTTTATGAATAATACAATATTACTAACTCCTGGATTAATATACAAGGATAAAAAAGATAGAGTATTTCAAGCTAATGTAGGAATTGGATTTGATGGATCAATAAATTATGGTATTGGAACATATTGGAAAATAAAGCTTAAATAATAATGGTAACAAGTGCACAATGTTTAAAGAAGTGGGGTAATCCTACTTTAGTTGAAAACGAATTAAAATATATGACCGTATGGGATATACCAGTTCATTTAGAACTTGGCGTAATACCAAAAAAGTTATATTGTAACAAAGCAATAATAAATCCATTAATAGTTGCTTTTACAAATATAATTGAAAGAGATTTAATCAAGGAATTAAAAACTTGGGACGGATGTTTTAATGTACGTAGAAAACGTGGATTAAAATCTTTATCATTACATTCTTGGGGAATTGCAATAGATATTAATGCTGCTTGGAACGGATTAGATAAAGAACCTACTATGTCTTCTGAATTAGTAAAGTGTTTCACAGATGCGGGATTTGATTGGGGAGGAACATGGAAAAGAAAAGATGGCATGCACTTCCAATTAAAAAATATATAAAATGGCCAAACCAAAATCTACACAAAGTTCAACTAAATTGACTAGTAAAAGTGTAAGCAGACCAGGTGTTCATGCTAAATCAAAAACCTCATCGCTAAAGTCATCTAAAAATTATACTAAAAAATATAGAGGGCAAGGTAGGTAAAAATTACTTAAAATAAGTAATATATATATTAAATTAAATTCAATTAAATATGTCAGATGAAATAGTAAAGAATCTCAGCTTTGGGAACGAAGCACGAGATAATGTATTTGCCGGTATAACTAAATTAACAAAAGCAGTTAGTTCAACATTAGGAGCCGGCGGAAAATGTGTAATGTTAGAAGATAGCAAAGGTAGACCATTAATTACAAAGGATGGAGTTACAGTTGCAGATAGTATTACCTTATTAGATCCTGTAGAAAATATGGGAGCAAGACTTTTAAAAGAAGCAGCTAGAAAAACAGTTAAAGAAGCTGGAGATGGCACAACAACTGCAACAGTATTAGCACATGCTATTTTAGAAGAAGCTTATGCAATTCAAAACGAAGTAAATTCAAGAGACTTAAAAAACGGTATTGAATCTACAGTAGAAAAAGTTATAGAATATTTAGAATCTATTAAAGTTCCAGTAGCCGGTGATATGATAGATCATATTGCTACCATATCAACCAATAATGATCCAGTCCTTGGTAAAATTATTGGAGATGCTTTTAGAGCAGTTGGTGAAACTGGTATTGTTATGATGGAATCATCAGCAAACCCAGAAACAGAAATAGAAATTATAGATGGTGTACAATATGATAAAGGATTGGTAAATTCAAACTTTATTACAAACCCAAATAAAAGAATTGCAGAATTAGAAAACCCATTAGTATTGATTGTTGAATCACCAGTTGAATCTATACGCCAAATACAATCGGTTTTAGAATATGTAATTAAAAATAATAAACCTTTATTAATCATAGCGGATATGGAACAAACTGTTTTGTCTGCTTTAGCAATGAATAAGGTTAAAGGAAATATAAAAGTAAATGTTATCAATGCTCCAACTTATGGAATAAATAAAAAAGATACATTAACTGATTTAGCTTTGTTAACAGGAGCTACCATTATAAATGAGGATTTAGGCGATGATATGGATCTTATAGACATCAGTTGTTTAGGTAGTTGCTTAAAAGCAATAACGGATGATTCTGAAACAATACTGCATGTAGGAGATACTAAGGAAGAAGTTCAAGAATTAATTAATGAGTTAAATTTACAATTAGCAGAAGCAACTAATCCTGGCGATGTAATTAGATTAGAAAGAAGATTAGCTAGATTATCAGCAAAAGTTGCTGTTGTAAAAGTAGGTGCTGGATCTGATTTAGAATTAAAAGAAAAAGCAGATAGAGTTGAAGACGCAATTTGCGCAACTAAAGCCGCGATTAAAGAAGGTATTGTTCCTGGAGGCGGAATTGCTTTATTAGATGCTTCAAGAAGTATTACAACAACAAACAAAGGTGGTATTGCTCTTTTAAAAGCTATTAAGGCTCCATTTAAGACAATATTAAGTAATGCTGGTATTGATCAACCAGAAAGCAGTTGGGATCGCCCAGAAGGGCGCGGATTGAATGCTGTAACAGGAAAGCCAGTTAATATGATTGAAGCAGGTATTATAGATCCATTATCTGTTACCAAAAGCGCGTTAAAGAATGCAGCATCCGTAGCTGTTACAATATTATCAACTGATTGTGTAATTAATAATTTAAGAGTTAATGAAGGCAATAGGTAATAATATAGTGATACTTCCAAAAAAAATGGGTGTATCAAAAACGGAAAGCGGTTTACTTTTAAAAGAAAAAGATAAAGAGAATATACGTTATAAAGAAGCAATTGTTGTTTCTGTAAGTGATGATATTAAATGCTTAAAACAAGCTGACGTAATTTATTACGATAAAGCAGCCGGACACGGAATAGAATTTGATGGTCAGGATTATCAGGTTATAAGATTACAAGATGTTGTAATAGTTTTATGAGAAAGTTAGAAGCAAAAGATATAAAAGATCTTGGCTTATTAAAACACTATAGATTAATACGCAAATGGGCTTGTAGAAATTATGGACTTACGGATGCTGATTTAGAATTATTGGTATATTTTGATTGCATGGATTTTTTTACCAAGCAAGATTATAAGATAGGTACTTACGCATATAGTTGGGACAATAAGCGCTGGAACAATTTATTAAAAGAAGGATGGATAGTAGTGTGGAGAAATAGAAATCACACAACCCAGAAATATAATATATATAAAGTTTCATTCAAGTGCAAACAACTGATAAGTCGAATGTACCGTATAATGTTAGGGGCAGAAGATATACCAACAACTCCTAGAAGTAATAAAATAATGAAAAATAATACTTATACAGATATAGTATTACGATCAGCAATAAATAATGTAAATAAAGATAAAACAAGATGAGATACGATAGCCAAGTAGGTAATCCTATGTATACCCCCGGGAATGCGCCTGCAAACATGAGTTCATTAACAAATCCAGATGCAATTTCTCCAACTTTAGGAATGGATAATAGAACACAATATAATCCTGGTATAAAACCAAGCGGTGCACCCGTTAATTTTAACCCAAAAGCACAAGCCAATATGACGGGTATGTTTGGCATGCCTTCAACTGGAACTTATGATAGAACAATGAATACTGTTATTGATGCTTCTACAATGGAAAAACCAACCTATTAATTATAAAACAAAATAATATGAACTCTACAAATAACCTAAATGATCCCCATTTATTAAAAGTTGAGAAACCTAAAGTTTCTGGTTTAAACCATTTATGGGACGGCCCATTAGATACAACTGGCTATCCTAAAGGGAAAGGGAGCAGTAACGGAAAGAATGGTATAGAATTAAAACTTGACGACCCATCGTATAATCCAATGCCCATAACACAGCGTGCTAAAAGTAGAAGATAAAATGGATGTTACTGATCTAAGACTATATGCATTAAATGCAACGGCTTTGTCTATTACTTTTACTGATATAGAGCCTTTATTAAAAGTTATACTTTTATTATTATCAATTGGATATACTTTAATAAGAATATTCACGCATTTAAAAGGAACAGAAAAAAATAACAATAATTAATAATATTATTATGGCAATATCATCTAAAATAGCTAGAGGCACGGCAGCTAAAATAACAGCAAGAAAAGAAGCGACAGCCGCCACTAATACAGTTAAAATGAATAGACAAGAAGCATTAAAGAATGCAGCCAATAAAACTCCAATACAAATGAGAAATATTGGCAAAGAAGTAATAAGTAAAAGTAAAACAGCAGGAGCAATGAAAGAAAAGCTTGCGGCAAAAAAAGCAGCTAAACCAGCTCCGGCGCCAACAACTAAGCCTGCTCCGGTTCCTACTGCAACAACCCCAGCTATGCAAAAGAAAAAAATGGTAAGCAAAAAAACAGCTTATGATATTAAACAAGCTAGCAATCAAAAATTAACGGCAGGAGCAAGAAAACATTATGCGATGAATGCTCAAGCGGCTATGAAAAATCAAAAGAAAAAATAATTATTAATTATGGGATTTAAAATGCCAGAGCCTCCTTATAATGTGCAAAATACGCCAATATACAGCAAGGACATGGATAATAATGTTTTAGGTATGGCTCAATCTAATGGCACTATATTAGTAAACAAAAATATATCCCCATTAGAGTTAAAAAAGAATAAAACTATTGAGCACGAGTTGATACACATAGATCAAATGAAACGGGGCGATTTACGATATGATGAAAAGAATGTATTTTGGAAAGGCAAAATATATCCTAGATCTAAAATGCAGGAAGGTTCTAAAAAATTACCATGGGAAATAGAAGCTTATAAAAAACAATAAACTTGCGTAATATTAATAATATAACCTTAATTTAATTTATTATGAAAAAATTAGTATTATTATTAGCATTATTTTTTGTTTTTTTATCTTCAAATGCACAAAAAATCACAAAAGAATTTTTGGCTGGTGAATGGGAATCAGAAACTGTCATATTAAATTTTGAAATTGAAAATAAAAAAGAATTATATATTTCAGGATTTTCAACATTAACTGATAATAATTTTAAAATAATTAGTTATCAATTTAATGAAAAAAATTTTTATTTAGAAATGTTGCATGAACCAAATAATTGGGATAGTATTGCAAAATTTATAATTGTGGATGAAAATACTATGGTTGCAGATTATGTATCAAATGCTCCTGGTCAAATAATTTATAAAAGAAAACTAAACAACTAAAAAAATGAGCACACCATTTAAAATGAAACCGGGGCGCGGTAATATGCCAAAAACAGGTAGAGGTATTCCTCCTACATTGATGTCTTGTTCTCCAATGAAACAAGAAAATCCTAAAAAACCTGAAACAAATATTGAACTTACAGATAGATACAATACAGGTAAAGAGAAAATGGCTAAGGCCAGAAATACACCTGGTAAAATTTCTGATATTGAAGCAACGCAAGGTATTAAAGTAGACGCTCCAACTGGTGCTGCTACCACAAAATCTTACGAAAAGAAATACATTCCTGGAGATATGTCAAAAGGAGTCAGAGCTAAAATAGTAAGTGGTGCTGGAGAACTAGTTAAAGAGGCTAAGATAGGAGAAGACGCTAAGCTTAAAAAAGAATTTGAAAGATCAAAAGCATATACTTCAAAAGCAAGATCAACTAATGCAAATCAATATAATATTACTGGAGGAGCTAAATCTACGAACAAAGCTACTGAAAAAGAAAAGCAAATGTTAGTTAATTTAGGTAAAGCTAAAAAAGCATAATATGACACTTGAAGAAATCGCAGGAAAGTTAGCTTATTTTCATGAGCAAATCCACATGATCCATTGGGAAACTAGAAGTTTTGCAGAACATAAAGCTACGGGAGCGTTCTATGAATTTATACAAGATTTCAAGGACGACGTTATTGAAAAACTTATGGGTTATACCGGAAAAAGAGTAAAAGGCATGAAAATTGATGCTATAAAACCTAATGCTGATTCAATGACAATCACAGATGAAGTATTAATGTTTGCAAAAGATCTTATGGACTTTGCTGATGCTAATAGTTATTTGGATGTTTCAAATATGGCACAATCACTTTCTGGTGAGGCCGCAAAAACTAAATACCTACTTACTTTATCATAGTAGGTATTTTGATAGCAGGTGGGAGGTAAGGTATCTCGCGGGTCTCATAAGCCCGTTTAAACTGGTTCGACTCCAGTACGTTGCTACTAATATTAACAATCAAATTAAATAAAATGGAAGTAGTAAGACAGATTACACAAGAACAATTAGAGACTATTACAAATCAGCAAAAAGATCTTAATACCTTATTAGTAAATATAGGCATGGTAGAATCACAAAAGCACATGTTGCTACACCAGATAGCTGATCTTAATAAACTTATTGAAGAAACAAAAAACAAACTTCAGGAAGAGTACGGAGCAATTAATATTAATTTGACCGATGGTTCATATACAGAAATTGGACCAGAAGCTGTAGTTGAGGCATAATGGATTCTAAAGTTAGAAAAATAAGTATAGGAACTAATTATAAAGACGATGCAATGCATTACTCCGTAGGCCAAGAGGTTTACGGAGGGCATCGCATTTCTTATATAATATTAGACAAGTCTGATAATTCTTATAATATATATATCAAGAAGGATGAAGAGGTAATGCCTTGGAAAAAGTTTAATTGCAATATGGCAATATCTGTTGAATACGATTTAGAGTATTAATGAATATGACAGCTGTATTTGATTTTATAATTAAACCGGTAGGATCTAGATACAACAATAGTGTTGATGTTGATGGTAAAAAACTTATCACAAACACAAGAATTGAAAGCTTTAAATCAGTAAATAAATTAGCCGAAGTGGTTGCAGTGCCATTATTTAGCGAAACAGATATAAAAGTTGGAGATATTATTGTAATACATCATAATGTATTTAGACGATTCTATGATATTAAAGGGAAACAAAAGAATAGTAGATCATATTTCCAAGAAGATCTATATTTTTGTTCGCCTGATCAGATCTATTTATATAAAAGTAATGGTGATTGGAAATCAAATGGTGACCGTTGCTTTGTAAAACCAATAAAAAATAAAGACCAATTTAAGCTATCCAAAGAGCAAAAGCATATTGGAATACTAAAATATGGTAATGAGTCCTTAAATGGGCTCGGAATCACTCCTGGGGACGTTGTAGGCTATAAACCTTATGGTGAATTTGAGTTTATAATAGATGACCAGCGATTGTATTGTATGAAATCTAATGATATTGTAATTAAATATGAATATAAAGGAGACGAAGCTGAATATAATCCGAGCTGGGCAAAAAGCAGTTGAGGAATTAATAAAAGTTGCTGAGGAAAAAATTGTTGATAGTGGGGATGATATTTCTGCTGATAGATTAAAGAATGCAGCGGCTACAAAAAAATTAGCTATTTTTGATGCTCTTGAAATTCTAAATAGAATACAAGAAGAAGAAAAAATGTTAGAGGATTCTGAAAAGCAAACAGATACAAAAGTATTTAAAGGATTTGCAGAAGGGAGATCTAAATAATGTACGAACAAACTTTATATAGGGTACTTGAAGATCATGTCAAGCCTAATATTATAAAACAAAAAAATCGCCATAGTAAATGGGAATATGGATATAATAAAGACCATGATATGGTTGTTATTAGCCATACCGGTAAAATTGGCGAAATATATGAAATTCAAAATCTCAAAATAGCACTTCCTTTAATAGAAGGTGCTTATAAACGTTCAGATAAAAAAGAAGAGCAATATTGGGAGCAAGCTGAATTCCCTAAAGAGTTATCTAGAATTAAAAATGTGTTTGATTGGAATAAATATCCAGAAGCTTTTAAAGAACGCTGGTATGATTACATCGATCAAGAATTTAAGTATAGAGAAGAGGGTTTTGCTTTTTATAATAATGGTAAACCAACATATATAACAGGTACACATTATATGTACTTGCAATGGAGCAAGATAGACGTTGGAGCTCCAGATTTTAGAGAGTCTAACAGACTTTTCTTTATATTTTGGGAAGCTTGTAAAGCTGATGATAGATGTTATGGGATGTGCTATTTAAAGAATAGACGTTCTGGATTTTCATTTATGTCATCAGCAGAATTAGTTAATCAAGCAACAATATCTAGTGATGCCCGTTTTGGTATCTTATCAAAATCAGGAGCGGATGCTAAAAAAATGTTTACAGATAAAGTTGTACCTATATCAATAAACTATCCTTTCTTTTTTAAACCTATCCAAGATGGTATGGATAGACCTAAAACAGAATTAGCTTATAGAATACCTGCATCAAAACTTACACGTAAAAAATTAGATGCAAACGAAAAGCTTGAGGAACTTGATGGATTAGATACAACAATTGACTGGAAAAATACCGGAGACAATAGTTATGATGGGGAAAAGTTAAAACTTTTAGCTCATGACGAAAGTGGTAAATGGGAAAAACCAGATAATATATTAAACAACTGGCGTGTAACTAAAACGTGTCTTAGATTAGGATCTAAAATTATTGGTAAGTGTATGATGGGTTCAACATCAAATGCTTTAGATAAAGGAGGAGAAAATTTTAAAAAACTTTATTACAATTCAGATGTTACAAAAAGAAACCGCAATGGACAGACTTCTTCAGGATTATATAGTTTGTTCATACCTATGGAATGGTCGTACGAGGGATTCATTGATTCTCATGGCTTACCTGTCTTCGATACTCCGGAAAAACCAATAAAAGGTGTTGATGGTAAATGGATTGATGCAGGTGTTATAGAACACTGGCAAAATGAAGTTGAAGGTTTAAAATTAGATTCTGATGCTTTAAATGAATATTATAGACAGTTTCCAAGAACAGAACAGCATGCTTTTAGAGATGAAGCTAAACAAGCATTATTCAATCTTACTAAGATATATGAACAGATTGATTATAATGATGACTTAAGAAATTCTAGTGTATTGACTAGAGGTAGTTTCCAATGGGAAAATGGTATACAAGATTCTAAGGTAATGTTTTATCCAAATCCTGACGGTAGATTCCTTATTAGTTGGGTTCCCGATAAATACTTGCAAAATCGCGTAATAATAAAAGATGGGATGAAATATCCTGGTAATGAACATTGTGGTGCGTTTGGTTGTGATAGTTATGATATTTCAGGGACTGTAGACTCAAGAGGATCTAATGGAGCATTACACGGGCTTACAAAATTCTCAATGGAAAACATTCCTGTTAATCACTTTTTTCTTGAGTATATAGCTAGACCTCAAACAGCAGAAATATTTTTTGAAGAAGTATTAATGGCTTGTGTATTTTATGGTATGCCTATATTAGCAGAGAATAACAAAGCTAGGCTATTATACTACTTTAAAAGAAGGGGTTATAGAGGATTTTCAATGAATCGCCCAGATAAAGTTTGGAGTAAGTTATCACCAACAGAAAAAGAAATTGGTGGTATACCAAACTCAGGTCAAGATATTATACAAGCTCATGCGGCTGCAATAGAAACATATATTGAAAACCATGTTGGCATACAAGGAGATAATTTTGGATCAATGTATTTCCAGCGTACTTTAAATGATTGGGCAAGATTTGATATTAATAATAGAACAAAGCATGATGCTTCTATTAGTTCAGGTTTAGCAATAATGGCATGTAATAAACACATGTACACACCCGTTTATGAGGTACAAAAACAAACCGTACCATTAAACTTTAAGAAATACAACAATAGTGGCAATACTTCAAAAATAATATAATAAATGATTTATACTAATAGTAATAGTTCTTTCCCAAGCCAGGTAGTACCTGATAGCGTAAAAGAATCTCTCGAATATGGAGCTTTAGTCGGTAGGGCTATTGAAAACGAATGGTTTAGAGGAGACAGGGTTGGAGGAGCCGGTAACGATAGATTTGGTTCTAATTGGCAAAACTTCCATAGATTAAGACTTTACGCTAGAGGTGAACAACCTATACAAAAATATAAAGATGAATTATCAATCAATGGTGATTTATCTTACCTTAATTTGGATTGGAAACCTATTCCTATATTGCCAAAATTTGTTGATATAGTTGTTAATGGTATATCTAATAAGAGTTATAGTATAAAAGCTTACGCTCAAGATCCTGCTTCAACTAAAGCAAAAACTGATTATGCTGCCGGTATAATTAGAGATATGATGGCTAAAGATCTTTTAGATGAAATCCAAAATAAATTAGGAGCTAATCTATATAATAGTGTGGATCCATCTAATCTTCCAGAAAGCAAGGAAGAATTAGAAATGCGTTTACAATTAGATTATAAACCCGCAATTGAAATAGCTGAGGAAGAAGTAATCAATCAAGTATTGGCTTCTAATAAATATGATTTAATAGCAAAAAGATTAAATTACGATTTAACAGTTATCGGTATTGCATGTGCAAAAACCTCATGGAATGCTTCTAACGGTATTGTTATTGATTATGTTGATCCAGCTAATTTAGTATATTCTTATACTGAAGATCCAAACTTTGAAGACGTATACTATGTTGGAGAAGTAAAAGCTATTAGTTTAGAGGAATTAAAAAAACAATTCCCACATTTATCTGATGAAGATTTAAAAGAGATTGAAAAATATCCTGGCGATATGAATTACATACGTAATTATCCAGGACAAAGTAATGATAATACTACTGTACAGGTATTGTACTTTGAATATAAAACATATTCAAATCAAGTATTCAAAATAAAACAAACAGAACAAGGTTTAGAAAAAGCTATCCAAAAAGACGATAGTTTTGATCCACCTGAAAATGATAATTTCAAAAGAGTATCTAGAAGTATAGAGGTATTATATTCAGGAGCTAAAATTTTAGGATTTGAAAAAATGTTAGAATGGAAGTTAGCTGAGAATATGACTCGACCATACGCTGATACTACAAAAGTACAAATGAATTATACCATTTGTGCACCAAGAATATATAAAGGAAGAATTGAATCATTAGTAAGTAGAACTACTACATTTGCCGATATGATCCAATTAACGCATTTAAAGCTACAACAGGTATTATCTAGAATGGTTCCTGATGGAGTATTCGTTGATGTTGATGGTTTAGCAGAAGTAGATCTTGGTAATGGTACAAACTATAATCCAGCGGAAGCACTTAATATGTATTTCCAGACTGGATCTATTGTTGGTAGATCAATGTCTCAAGATGGCGGAATGAATCCAGGTAAAGTGCCTATTCAAGAATTACAAACATCTAATGGCAATGCTAAGATTCAAGCATTAATAGGTACATATCAATATTATTTACAAATGATACGTGATGTGACCGGATTAAATGAAGCAAAAGATGGAAGTACTCCAGATAGAGATGCTTTAGTAGGCTTACAAAAAATGGCTGCTGCAAATTCTAATACAGCAACTAGACACATAAAAGACGCAAGTTTATATTTAACATTAAGAACTTGTGAGAATATATCACTTAGAGTTAATGATTCATTAAATTTCCCATTAACTAAGCAAGCATTGATAGAAAGTATTTCTTTATTTAATGTTGAGACTTTAAAAGAGATTGAAAATCTTAACTTATATGACTTTGGTATATTCCTTGAATTAGAACCTGAAGAAGAAGAAAAAGCAGCTTTTGAAAGAAATGTTCAAATTGCTTTACAATCAGGTGGTATAGATTTAGAAGATGTTATTGATTTGAATAGAATTAATAATATAGACTTAGCTAACCAAGCTCTTAAATATAAGAGAAAGAAAAAACAAGAAAGAGATCAAGCTGTTCAGCAAGATAATATTCGAGCACAAGGTGAAGCGCAAGCACAAGCTTCTGAAGCGGCAGCAATGGCTGAAGTTCAAAAAAGAGAAGCATTAGCACAAACAGAAATTCAAGTGTTACAAGCTAAAGCAAATCTTGAGATACAAAGAATGCAACAAGAATTACAAAATAAAAAATTGTTATTAGCAGAACAATTAAAATATGATTTAGAATTAGGACAAATGCAAATAGAAGTTGCAAATGAAAAGCTAAGACAAGCAGAAGATCGTAAAGATCAAAGAACAAAAATACAAGCCACACAACAATCAGAATTAATAGAGCAAAGAAAAAATAATACTTTACCTAAGAATTTCGAAGACCAGGGTATTGGAGAATTTGATTTAGCTCTTATGTAAAAAAAATATTAACCAATTTTATATTATTATATTATGTCAGAAAACGTAAAACAAGAGGGAACTTTTAAATTACAAAAACCCAAACCGGCCGCAAAAAGGTTAAACAAACCTGCAACGGTTACAAAAGTTGATTTACAAACTAATAAAACAGAAGATACAGATGCCATTCAAGAGCAAAGCACAAATGAAAGCGTGCTACAGCCAGAACAACCCTCAATGGGATTGCAAGAAGTGGAGCAAGGAAACGCCCAACAAGAAGTCGTTACCATCCAAGTTGAAAGCCAAGAGGAAGTAATTCCGGTTAATGTAATACAGGAAATATCCGAAGAAGAGATTAGTGCTTCATCAGCTGAACTTGAGGCAGAAGCCGTAGAAGCTTTTAATCAATTGGAAACGGCTGGTAAACAATTACCGGAAAATATTGAAAAATTGGTAGCCTTTATGGAGGAGACTAATGGAACTATAGAAGATTATATTAGATTGAATGCTGATTATTCCAATGTGAATAGTGAGGTATTATTAAAAGAATATTATAAAAAAACTAGACCACATCTTAATGAGGATGAGATTGACTTTTTAATGGACGATCGATTTGCTTATGATGAGGACGAAGATGATGAGCGAGAAATTCGAAAAAAGAAACTCGCTTTCAAGGAAGAAGTTGCAAAAGCAAGAGGGTTCCTGGAAGATCTTAAATCAAAATATTATGAGGAAGTAAAGTTACGACCAAGTATAAATAAAGATCAACAAAAAGCCCTTGACTTTTTCAACCGATACCAAAAAGAGCAGGAAGTTGTTGAAACTCAACATTCTAAATTTAAGAACGACACAAAAAGTTTTTTCTCTCAGGATTTCAAAGGTTTTGATTTTAAATTAGGGGAAAAGAATTTTAGATATGGCGTTCAAAATCCAGATGTTGTAGCAGATAAACAATCAAATATTACAAACCTAATCAAGAGGTTCTTGAACGACAGGGGGGAAGTTACAGATTTGAAAGGTTATCACAAAGCAATGTACGCTGCAGAAAACGTAGATACTTTAGCTAATCATTTTTATGAGCAAGGTAAAGCAGATGCTATTAAAGAAATAACTGCAAAATCAAATAATATAAATACCGCACCAAGGCAAACTGCTAGCGGTGAAATATTTGTTAATGGATTTAAAGTTAAAGCAATTAATGGTGTTGATTCTACAAAGCTAAAAATAAAAAATAAATTTAACAATTAAAATTAAAAAATTATGGCAGATGTAACGCCTAACTTTGGGACGATTAAACCGTCTCAGAAACAACAAGCTTTAGAAACTAACTATCTAAACTTTACGGATCCTAACAACGCGGATTTCGTATCTTTCGCACAACAATATTTACCAGAAATCTACGAAGCAGAAGTAGAGCGTTATGGAAACAGAACTTTATCTGGTTTCTTACGTATGGTAGGGGCTGAAATGCCTATGGCTTCAGACCAGGTTATTTGGTCAGAACAAAATAGATTACACATTGCTTATACAGGAGTTGATGTAGTAAGTGCTGCTGGAAATACATTACTTATCCCAGTTAACTTAACTCCATCAAACCCAGCTGATTTCGTACAAAATGTTATTTCTATTAATCAGACTATCGTTATTATGAATCCTGCTACAGGATTAGAAGTAAAAGCTATCGTTACTGCTAGTAATGTTACTACTGGTGCTTTAACTGTTGCTCCTTATACTGCTGCTACTTTAGCTGCTGCTGGATTTACAGATGCAATGGACGATTTAAAAATCTTCGTTTATGGTTCTGAGTACAAAAAAGGGTCTACTTTAACAGGAGATAACTATACAAGCATCGAACCAAGTTTTACTCAATTCTCTAACTCTCCTATTATCATCCGTAACAAATATACTGTTAATGGATCTGATACTGCACAAATTGGATGGGTAGAAATTGCTACTGAAGATGGAGCTGGTGGATACTACTGGTACTTAAAAGCAGAATCTGAAACAAGATTACGTTTTGAAGATTATTTAGAAATGTCAGTTGTAGAGGGTGAATTAGCTGCTACTGGATCTGCTGCATTAGCTGCTGGTAAAAAAGGTACGCAAGGTTTATTCGCTGCTGTTCAAGAAAGAGGTAACGTATTAAACAACTTTACTGCTGCTGCTGGATTAGCTGATTTTGATTCAATCTTAAGAAACTTGGATACTCAAGGGGCTATCGAAGAAAACATGCTATTCTTAAACCGTCAAACATCTTTAGATTTTGATGATATGTTAGCTTCTTTATCTTCTGGTGCTGCTGGTGGTGTTGCTTACGGATTATTCGAAAACTCTGCTGAAATGGCATTGAACTTAGGATTCTCTGGTTTCCGTAGAGGTTCTTACGATTTCTATAAAACAGATTGGAAATACTTGAATGATGCTTCTACTCGTGGAGCTGTTGCTGAGTCTGCTATTGATGGTATCTTAGTACCTGCAGGAACTTCAACTGTTTATGATCAAGTTTTAGGAACAAATATTCGTAGACCATTCTTACACGTTCGTTATAGAGCTTCTCAAGCTGACGATAGAAGAATGAAATCTTGGGTATTAGGATCTGTTGGTGGAGCATATACATCTGATTTAGATGCAATGGAGGTAAACTTCTTATCTGAAAGATGTTTATGTGTTCAAGGAGCTAATAACTTCGTGTTATTTACTTCTTCAGCATCCTAATAACAAACACTTAATGTAAATTTTACCCTCGTTGAAACTACGGGGGTAACTTTTACTCTTTTAAATAAAAAATAATTAATTATATTATATCATGTCAAAAGAAAAAACAAATACTCAAGATACTTGGGAAGTAAAAGATAGAACATATCTATTAATGGGACCTCACAATCCGCTAACTTATACCATATCTTCAAGACACTCTAGAAGATTTCCGTTATTATGGTTTGATCCAGTAACAAAAGAACAAAGAGAATTAAGATATGCAACAAATCAAAATTCGCCATTTGTAGACGAACAAAAAGGAGAAGCTACACTTGGGCATATTATGTTTAAAAACGGAACATTAACAGTTCCTAAAGAACAACAAAATTTACAAAAATTATTATCTCTTTATCATCCACAACTTAATAGAAAGTATAAAGAATTTGACGCAGTATTAATTGCTGTTGATGAATTAGATTATTTAGAACAAGAATTAGAAGCAATGACAGCAGCATCAACAATGGATGTAGATCAAGCTGAGGCAATCCTTCGAGTTGAATTAGGTTCTAAAGTATCTAAAATGACTTCTAAGGAAATAAAAAGAGATTTATTAATCTTTGCTAAGAGAAACCCAGGTTTATTCTTAGATTTAGTTAATGATGAAAATATACAGCTGCGTAATTTTGCTATTAAAGCATGCGAAGCGAATATCATAAAGCTATCACCTGACCAACGTGATTTCAAATGGGCTACTAATGGTAAGAAATTAATGACAGTACCATTTGATGAAAATCCGTATTCGGCTATGGCTGCTTTTTTCAAAACAGATGAAGGTATAGAAATCTTCCAATCTATTGAGAAAAAACTTCAATAATACGTAATACTAATATAAGGGCGGCTATTGCGTAATAACGCGGTAGCTGCCTAAATATTATAATAAAAACAAACAATGGCAATAAACGTAGATACAGTTTACAAAACAGTACTTTCTATTCTTAATAAAGAACAGAGAGGTTATATGACTCCAGACGAGTTTAATAAAGTAGCAACGCAGGTTCAATTGGAAATATTTGAATCTTATTTTGATGATTTAAACCAACAGTTGAGGATTCCTCAATCTAATACGGAATATGCCGATAGACAAAAGAATATAGATAACATGATTTCTATATTCAAAACATTTGGCAGTTGTACATATACTACTGACCATTTTGCAGTACCTACAAATCTACATAAAATTGGTACAGTAATATATAAAGATGAGATAGAAGTAGAAAGAGTTCAAAAAGACTATCTACTATATCTTAATTTATCTCCCCTTACAAAACCTACTAAAACATTCCCTCTTTACGTATATGAAAATTCTACTGTAGGAACAGGAGGTAATAATACAACAAATCCTAAAATATATGTATGGCCAAAAGATATAACTAGCGATATTAGTGTTTCTTATATTAGAAAACCAGTCAATGTTATGTGGGGATATACCGGTTTAGGTGGTGTACCTTGGACTAATGGTCCTTATATATATTCTCCTACGCTATCAACCCAATTTGAAATTGATGCCGCGGAACAAACAAATGTTATAACTAAGATATTATTATATGCTGGAGTTATAATACGTGATCCAGAAATTGTACAAGTTGCAGCCCAAAAATCTCAACAAGAAGAAATTAACTCTAAAAACTAGAACCTATGCCAATGCCTAATGGAGGTTTAATTACCGAAACAAATAGACAATATTACGAGGGTGCTCAAGGCTTTATAGTAGGCAACTCTAATACTGTAACTACAACATTTAATACAAATCTAGAGTTCTATTCTTGGAATCCACTTGATATAAATTATCCGTTAAATAATTTTAAATTATATTCAAGTATAACAGGATACCCAGGCACATTTACTGAATATACTGATGAATATACGGTAATTGATAATACAATAGATTTTGGATTAGTAGATGCTGAAAATTTATATGTAGTCGTACAATTAAAAATATTAACTGGAGGAAACTATGGCGATCAAGAGGCTTATGGGACAACCGTTGAGCAAAACTATGGAGGTTATCAATATACAAGTTTAAATGATGTTATAAATAGTTTCATGGTTGCTTATGTGGGTAATGGCAAATTAATACCAGATGTAAAAAGAACTGATGTAATCTTCCATGCTAAAAGAGCGATGCAAGAATTTAGTTATGATACATTGAAAAGCATTAAATCTCAAGAGTTAACTATACCCCATTCATTAAGTGTTGTATTGCCTCAAGATTATGTTAATTATGTAGGTTTATATTGGATAGATAGACAAGGCGTAAAGCATCCAATTTATCCAGCTAATAACTTAACATCTAATCCATCAGAAGCTCCTTTACAGGACGATTATGGAGTTGAGGTACAGGATAATTTTAATAATAACATTGATACTGAGCCTATCATAGAAGAAAGATGGAGAACCGCAAATACAGATGTCCTTAACGGCATATACTTAGCTAATCCATTAAATTATAATAATGGGTTTGATATATATAATTATGGTTGGGATAATTTTGGTATTGTTGGTAGACAATACGGATTAGATCCGCAATTTGCTCAAGGCAATGGTTGGTTTACAATAAACGACAGGGAAGGAAAAATATCTTTTTCAAGTAATCTACATAAGATGATTATTACATTAGATTATATATCTGACGGTTTAGCTTATGATTTAGACACTAGAGTACCTAAAATGGCTGAAGAAGCAATGTATGCTTACATATTACATGCTATTGTTGCTACTAGAAGAGATTCTCCGGAATATCTAGTACAAAGATTAAATAAAGAGAAGTTTGCTAAATTAAGAAATGCAAAAATACGTTTATCTAACATTAAGTTACATGAAATTGTACAAGTTATGAGAGGTAAATCAAAATGGATTAAACACTAAAATATAATGGCAGAAACTAAAAATAACTTTACAGGAGCTAAAATGAATAAGGATATTGATGACAGGCTTATACCTGAAAATGAATATCGTAATGCTATAAATTTAGAAATAAGTAAATCTGAAAACGCAGATGTTGGTTCTTTACAAACAGTGCTAGGGAATGAACTTGTTTTGGATTTTAATGCTTTAACGGGTACTCCTAATTTAGATTGCATTGGTAATTTTGTTGATACTGCTAATAATAGAATATTTTTATTTTTAACAGATTATACAGATCCTACAGCTATATCTCAATATTCTGTTAATGCCAAGAACTATATATATGTATATAATGTATTACAAAATACTACAATACTATTAGTTAGTGGTGCTTTTTTAAATTTTTCAAAAAATAAACCTATAATAGGCGTTAATCTTTTAGAAGATTTATTATTTTGGACAGACAATAGAAATCAACCTAGAAAAATTAGTGTATCAAATGCTTTAAATTCCTCTACATATTACACTACAGAAGAACAAATATCTGTAGCAAAGCTTAGCCCTGTTCATGCTATTGAATTATATCAAGAAAGTGAATTAGTACCGGGCGATTATGAGACAACTATGAAAGATGTTGTTAGTGAATTTATGCCTTCTGGAGGTGTTGAGGCAACTGTAAGTGGAACTGTAGTAGACTCTTTTGTTTTTGCTATAGATCCAATACCACTTGGATACCCATTGCCTGTTGTAAATCAAATAGTATCTGGGCCTGGAATACCTCAAAATGTATTAGTTGTTAGTTATGACCCTTTTACAAATGTAGTTTCTGTTACAACTGAGGTTTCTTTAACAGATGGAGATGTAGTTAAGTTTAATGCAAACCCGTATTACAACGCTAATTATATAGGGGATCCTTCTTTTTTAGAAGATAAATTTGTTAGGTTTAGTTATAGATATAGATTTGACGAAAATGAATATTCTATATTTGCTCCATTTACGCAAATAGCATATATACCAAAACAAGATGGATATTTTTTATATGAAGAAAATTTATATGATCCATTATTAGAACCAAGAATAGATGATGAGACCGCAGCTCTTCGTAGTACTGTTGTACCATTTATGTATAATAAAGTAAATAATATAAAATTAATAATACCTTTACCATGCGCTGCTAATGAGCTGCAAAATAAATATAAAATAGCCGAAATAGAAGTTCTTTATAAAGAATCAGATGGATTAGCGGTGCAAGTGGTAGATGTTATACCTGTTTCAAAAATAGCACAACAGGGAGGAATAAATGATTTTTATATCTATGACTATCTAGCAAAAAAGCCTTTTAAAACTTTACCAGAAAGAGATTTAATCAGAGTATATGATATAACGCCTGTCATAGCATTAGGCCAAGAAATAATAAGCAATAGAGTAGTATATAGTAACTATAAAGATAAACAATCATATCCTAAGTTTTTAAATTACAATGTTGCATGTACCGACAAATCTCCTTTTAGTATAAGTACCAATAGGACTAGCATAATAGAATATCCTAATCATTCAGTAAAACAAAATAGAAATTACCAGGTTGGTATAGTTTTAAGTGATAGATTTGGAAGACAATCAGGGACTATATTATCAAATGCAATAACATCACCAAATGATATATTTGGAGCATCGTCTTTGTATGTACCATATAAAAAAAGTGATCCTGACAATCCAGAAGAACCAGATGGAGTATTAGTAAATAAATGGCCTGGATATTCTTTAAAAGTATTATTCAATAATCCTATTGATGGTTCCGGTGTTCAGGGTTGGCCTGGTATATATAACGGTGATCCTTCAGATCCAAATTATAATCCATTAGGATGGTATTCTTATAAAATTGTAGTAAAACAAACTGAGCAAGATTATTATAATGTTTATGCACCAGGGGTAATGGCTGCCTATCCAGAATCAATAACACAGGAGTTAGGTAAAACATCACACGTTGTATTAATGAGTGATAATATAAATAAAGTGCCAAGAGACTTAAATGATGTTAGTAATACTCAAGAACAATATAGAAGTAGTGTTAAATTATATCCTAGGGTAAATAATGTTGATCCAGCTATAAAGCCTTGGACAAACCAACAATATTATCCAGGCAATACATTTGCTTTTGTAAATACAATTGCTACAAATTCATCTTTGTTTTCACCAATTTCTCCATTACCAACACCTTATGATCAATTTTACCAAGTTGATTCAAACCCATTAATAGCTAGATTAGCTACTGATTATAAAATAGGGGTTACTTCGGATTTAGATGTAATAAATTTAGCAATATTAGAAACAAACCCAGGTACATCTAGATTAGATATATATTGGGAAGCTACTACAACAGGTATAATAAATGAACTTAATCAAGCAATAATAAGCGGATCAAATGGTCCAGATAGTTTATTAGATTGGGATTTTAATTTAACAGAAGCTTACGACGATGACCAGCTAGTAGTTGAAGACTTTTATTTTGCAGATATTTTTGGCGATATTATTGATACAATAGAGTTAGCGGATATAAGTTTAAATATAACAAATTCTATATATGAAAGTAGAAATTCAAAGTTTGTATTAGAAAATGGCAGTTCTCCTGGTAAATTTAATATACGAACAGTTGGTTGGTTTTATTATGGATATAATGCTTCTGTTTTAGAATCATATAGATTTAATTTTACAGTAACTGCAGGGACACCTCCTGACTTGGTTACAGTAACTATTACAGAATATGGTTCATTACAAAATATTGCTCCATCTATAACAAATGCGCCTGCTGGAATATTAGAATTAGCTCCTGGCACAATTGATGTATGGCAATTTGAAGCTGTTAATGGCTCCAATCCTTTAGGGGGTCTATCAACGGAGGAAATAACATGGTCAATATCACCGGAAAGTACAGGAGGAGTATATTTTACAATAGATTCAACTGGATTATTACAACAACCAAGTTTAGATGTGCCAAGTGGATTATACCAATTAATTATTGTAGCTACAGATGCTGGAGGTCTATTTACTGAATCGACTATATATTTTACATACGGTGCAACAGAGGGATATGTTATTACTGTTTTAAGTGGAGGTCCATTTATTACGCAAACACAAGGTGCCGGGACTTGGGCAGTGGCAGGCTATATAGAAGTTTTGCCAGGTTATGAAATATATGTACAAGCCGCATCATTGCCTTTTAGTATTGGAGCAAACAGTGTTAATACAACAATAGTTTTTGATGCATACCCATCAAATCCATTAATTAAAAATGCAACTACTGGAAATGGAGGATTATCTACAGCAGGTCAATTATTAGTAGGAGGTCCTTACCAATATTATTTTTCTATGGATGCAACATTTGGTGGATCTGGAGGTACTTCGCAAATGGCTATAACGACTATATAAGTACCTACAAACAACGTAATTAACATAATAAATAAGTGATAATAAATGTATGGCAGCAATTGTAGAAATAAAATATTTTAATACTTTTTTATTAAAGAAAGTAATAAGTGATATATCAGAGGATTATAATCCAATATATGGTGGATCTTTTGGTATACCAGAAAATATTGGAGGATGGCCAACACCTGATTTAACTGATACACCAAATGAAAAAGAATGGGTTATAGAGGAAGCTAGAATACAAGGAGGTTTTAATAATACGATCGTTGACTTAGGAGTAAAAGCTTATATAGTTGAAGAAGATAATTTAGCGGCTATTAGAGAAAATTCATTAATATATTCGGGTGTATATAATTCAAGAACAGGGATTAATAATACAAATCAATTCTCTGTAGGGGAAGAAATAACTAAAAGTTTAAATCCATCTAATGGGTCAATACAAAAATTATATGCAGAAGATACTAATTTAATCATATTTCAAGAAGATAAAGTTAGTAGAGCATTAATTGATAAAGATGCAATATATTCAGCGGAAGGTGGCGGAACAGTTACTTCATCAAACGCTGTAATTGGAGACATTCAAGCTTATGCAGGAAATTATGGAATAAGTCAAGATCCTTTAAGTTTTGCTGTTTATGGATATAGAAAATACTTTACAGATCGATTTAGAAATGCGGTATTAAGATTATCTCAAGATGGTATAACTGAAATATCAGAAAATGGTATGATTGACTTTTTTAGAGATACTTTTAGTGATATAAGTTCCCCGCAATACGGGCAAGGTAATATTATAGGAGGCTGGGACATGCACAATAAGCAATATGTATTATCATTACAAACTAGCCCCTCTAATCCATTACAAATTTATAGCACATTAAATTTTGATGAATCCGTTAATGGGTTTACAAGTTTCTTTACTTTTAAACCAACCCAATTATTCAGTATAAGGAATAAAGTATATTCATTAAATTCTGGTAGATTATGGCTGCATTATAGTTCATCTGTTCCTGTTGGATCATTTTATGGAGTTACTTCGCCCTCTGTAATAACATTTGTACTTAATGAGAATGCCGCTATAAGTAAAAACTTTAAAACTGTAAATTATGAAGGTGATAATGGTTGGCAAGTAAATTCATTTATATCTGATGCCCAAAAACCAGATCCTGGGACAGTAACAGGTTCATGGATTTCTACTTCAGATACAACTGCTCAAGTACCTAGTTATATAGCTGGATCTTACACAGACGCTGGAGTAACATACCATTATGGATTTAATAGAAAAGAAAATAAATATTATGCTAATCTTGTTAATAATAGTTTAGGAGTTAGCGAGGAGGTTATTTATGGAGCACAAATGTCTGGTATTAAAGGTAGATATGCTACCGTAACAATGTCTACTGATTCTGTTACTAACCCCGGCGGATTAAAAGAATTATGGAGCGTTGGCTCGGTATATTCTATATCAAGTTACTAAATATAAATGGAAAATAAAATTCAATTAAATTCAGAACACCGTTTAATTAATATGGAGTTCATCAATAAAGTGGAAGCATTAGAAAATGCAATGTTAGCAATGGATAGTCCATTAATAGCGAAAGGTAATTCAGATATGTTTCCATTAAAACATTCTTTTTCAGAAGGAGTGTATATTAGAGAAATGTTCATGGCAAAGGGGGGTCTTGTAATAGGTAAACTATACAAGATTTCCCATACATGGTTTTTACTAAAAGGAGAGATTGAAGTTGTTACAGATGAAGGAAAAAATTATTATATTGCTCCTTGTTATGTGCATGCTCCAGAAGGCACCAAAAGAGTTATACATGCAATTGAAGATACAATATTTGTTAATGTATATCCAAACCCTGAAAATATAACAGACATAGAAAAATTAGAAGATATGCTAACGTGTACTTCTTACGAGAAATATAAAGAATATAAACTTTTAAACGAATAGAGTATGAGTATGGTAGTAGCTGGCGCTATAACAAGTGGCGTAGCATCAATAGCGGGCGGTATATTTGGTAGTGGCGCAGCGAGGAAAGCTAGACGTCGTGCAGAAAAAGAAGCAAGAGCCAGAGCTGCAGAATTAGCAGCATTAGAAAGATCTAGACAAGCAATTATAAATCCATACGAAGGAGTAAAAGATGTTAGCGCAATGGCATCAGATCTTACCGGTATGGTATCAAATCCTTATGCTAGTTTGGGTGTTGCTACAAAAGCAGCTGAATTTCAGGCGGAACAGGCAGATATATCATTAGCAAATACATTGGATACTTTACAACAAACCGGAGCAGGAGCTGGAGGCGCCACAGCATTAGCTCAGGCTGCCTTACAAAGTAAAAAGGAAATTTCTGCTAATATTGAACAACAAGAAGCAGCAAATCAAAAACTTAGAGCTCAAGGTGAACAAGAAATGCAACAAGCTAAGATGGCTGAAGCACAAAGGTTACAAAATATTAAAATGAGTGAGGCTCAAAGAATACAAGGAGCTGAAGTTGCTGGTAAACAATTTATGTTTGATGTTCGTGAACAAAGAGAAGTTGCTAAAATGGAGCGTGTAGCAGGACAAATGCAAAATGCTCAAGCTCAAGCTGCTCAAGCAAGGGCTGATCAAACCGGTGCAATAACAGGAATGTTTGGATCTTTAGCCTCAATAGGAGGATCTTTAATGGCGAGTGGAGCGGGTTCAAAACCAGCAGGATAATTAATTAAAGATCATTTGTTTAAATTATGATAAGATATAATAAAATATAAATATATATGGGAGCATACAGTAATCCTCAAGCAATAATTGATACACAAACAGGGCAACATTTTGAAAATTTACAACGTTCAATTACAGAAGCTTTTTCTGGAATTGCTAGTAGTTATGTAAATAAACAAAATGAAATAAAGAAAAAGTTAGAGGCAAATAAAAAAAGATTGGATGAAATAAATAATGAAACTGAAGAATATGCTTTTTCATTAAGAACTAATGTATCTAAACTTTCAGCTAAAGACGATAAATTAAATATTTCAGAAACGTTTGAACCATTGATACAAGAGGCTGTAAGATTAAAATCTGGATTATTGAATAATACAATAACCGGGAATGATAGACAAATAGCAATGCAAAAATTAGCTGAAATAAACAATTCTGTTTCAGGTGATTTTTCTAAAAGTTTAGGAGATATAGCTGCTTATGCAGAAGATGTTGATCAACTATTATTAAAGCCAATTGGCAGTCCTGGTGGATTAGCTGAAGATATGAATCCTGACGACATTAGAGCTTTACGTATAATGCAAGGTAAGTTAGGTGGAACTAAAAAAGCTACATATAAAAATGGTAACCCAAGTGAACTTGTTTGGGAAGTATACGATGATAAAGGAACTTTAGTTAGAGAATATGCTGCCTCCAAATTAAAGAAAATAAATGATCTTGGTACGGAATTTATAAAAATGGTACCAGATAGATCTTCTAATAATGAAAGTTTAAAATCTGCTAAACCAGATATTTTTGAATTAGAATCAACTAACCCAAGAGACCCAGATGCTCAAATGCAATCTAATGGCCGTATTAAAGAAGCATTTCTTAAAAAGGATGCTAATGGTGTTCCAATCACAAGAGAAGTTGAAGTTGGTCAAAAAGGATCTGGTAGATATAAAGTTGTAATGGAACCGGATATTGATTTAATAAAAACCGCGGTTAGCACGGATCTAGATGCCCAGATAGCTGGTATGACCGATGAAGAATTAATGTTACATACAAATAATACAGTTAATAAATATCGCGTTAAAGCTGGTTTAAAGCCAATATATTTAGATTCTGATAATGTACTTAGTGCAACTGAAAAAGCTGAAGCAATAGAGGCTTATAAGGACCATTTTGTTAATACTCAGATAATGAAAGAACAAGATGTTTTAAAAGAAGATTCTGGGGTTTATATATACCAAAAAGAACAACCAAAATCTACAACCACAAAAGCAGGATCTAAAAAAGAACCTAAAAAATCTCAAGCTCAGGTATTAAATGAATCAGTATTTGAAACTACTCCTAAAGAAAGAAATACTAAAGGTGTTGGATTAGGTACAATTGTTAAAGGTCCAAATAAAAAATACAAAATAGCGGATAAAAATGATGGCGGAAAAGTAGGATATTGGTATGAACTTGATAAAGACGGGTTTATAGTTGGGGATCCTGTGTCTGAAACTGTAGTTAAAGCGCAAATTGGGTATAAAAAACAAAAATAACAAATTAAATTAAGTATCTATGCTTGAATACATCGACGATTTAGGACAAACATATACACAAGACGATATAAATAAAATGGCAGCCGAGCAAAAAATCTCGGCTGATGCCATTATAAAAGATAAGAAGTTAAAACAAAAATCTGCAAAGACTACTGTTACGACTAAGCCAAAAGCAAAAAAATATCCTTGGAGCGATGGTCAAGAAAAAAAGGAACCAGGTTTTTTAGATACATTTAAGAAAGCTAAAAAAGCTAATATAAAAAAGAACACTGAAAAGGTTTCTAATTTTGTTAATCAACAAGATCAAGCATTACCTTTTGTATCTGAGGATCCTATGCAAGATATTTTAAATCCTGCTGAAAAATTTAATAAAACACTTGAAACTTTATCAAAGGTTCCTGTAAAACAAGAATGGGAGACTTTAGAAGATAAAGAAACTGAAATAGTTAATTATATAAAGAGCAAACCTATTGACTATGCTCTGATTGATGAAGAATATAATAACGAAATTAATAACTCACAAACCATTGATAATGTAAGAGAAACTGCTAAAGGTTTCTTTAACGAAATGGTATTAGGACCAGTATCTATGGTTGGCCAAACAATTGGTGCAGATATTGACTTAACAATATCTCCATATAAGCCATTAGAGAAGCAAAAAAAGCAAGCGATAGCTATACTATCAAAAGGCAAGAAAAAAGGCGATAAAATAAGCAATGCTGATATTGATGCACTTGCTAAGGATATATTCTATAAAGAGAAAGTATTAATACAAGAAGGTAAAGCTGCTGAAGAGTTTTGGGATGAACAACCGTTATATATTAAGGAAGTAGCAGAACAAAAAGAAAAGCTTAAAATTAGAGCAATGCAAGATGTGCTTGTATCATCTGATTTAGCTCGCCAACAAACTGTATTAGCTAAAACTTATAGTAATGAATTATCTGCTTTTGAAAAGTATTCTAATGACTTTAAAAAGAAGTATGACACTGGGGATGTTACTGATGAGGAAATTGCTAAATATGAAGTTAGAAGAGACAATGCTAAAAAAGCTGTAGAAAGCTTAAAAGGCGTTTACGATAACTTTCCTAATTACATAGATAAGATAAAAAGCGACGAAGAAAAGCTTGAATATTTTAAATATAATTATGATGATGTTACCGCTAATATGCAAAGACTAATAGGAACAAGTCTTAATATAGTTGGCGGTACAGGTAAAATACTTGGGTCTACACTTGAATATATAGAAGGAGACAAATATGGTATTGGTGGATTGCTTAGCGAAGCATCTGGAGATACTATAAAATTAGGTAATAAAATTAAGGAAGATGTTAAAGATACATCTTTTAGTGATGTTAACTCTTTTGCTGATTTTGGTAAATACTTTTCAGGTTTATTATCTGAGCAATTGCCTATATATGCTTCAATGTATTTTGGTGGTAATTATGGAGCAGCGGCTGTTTCATTGGGTTCTGGTGGACAAAAAATCCAAGAAATGGAAAATGAGGTTGGATCTGACTATGATTTAGGCACTAAATTATTAGCTGGATATGGATTTGCTCTTGCTGAATTTGTACCTGAAAAATTAGGCACACTTCGAATGTTTGATAACATGAAACGTGTTATGTCAACAGTTGGTAATCAACCTAGACAAATATTTAAAGAAAACTTTATTAAGTCAAGTTTATCCACAATTGGTCTTGCTGGAGTGGAAAGTCAAATTGAAGGAGGAACTGAGGTTCTTACTGAAGGTTTGGATATGCTTATTGATGAGCACTTATTAGGTAAAACTATATCTTCTTCAGAGAGATCTAAAAGATTTAAAGAAGCTTATGCAGGTGGCGTATTCATGAGTGGTGGTTTACAATTAGGAGGTGGGGTTTCTACATTAGTTACGAAGGAATTGAAAAACTATGCTACTGATCAAGAAATGTCGGCTAGTAAAAGTTTAATGGATCGCATAGACTTTTTACAAACTGAAATGCAAACTAATACAAAATTATCTGGTAAAGAAACAGATGAAATAAGATTAGAAATAAATAGGCTTGCTAATGAATCAATAAAAATTATTGAAAATTCACAAGACAGAGTTTATGATATGCCTGTTGAGGATATGACTGCTGTTTTAGAAATAAATAAAAAGCAACAAGACTTAAAAGAAGAATACATAAATTTATCTCAATCTAATTTTTCTCCAGAAATTAAGAAAGAAAAAGCACTAGATTTAAAAGAACAATTTAGTAAATTAGAAAGTGAAAGAGAATTTCTATTAACTGGGAAATATGCCACAATAAATAAGATAATAGGTAATAGAGCTGTTATAAATAGTGGAGTTGAAAATATTAAAAAGATTGTAGCAAATTTAGGCGAAGAAAATATTAGTAATAAAATAGGTAATCAAGGTTCAATTGCTGTATTTGAGAATACAGATGAACTTCAAAAAGCTTATAAAGAATGGTTAGTTACAGAGAATAATACTATAAAGAAAGCTATTTCATCAGGAGAAATTCCAGCTGATACTGCTATAAAATCTGATGATGAGATAAATGCGGAAGTTGCAGAAGCGGTAAAAACGGACGGTTTCAATTTACCAAACGGACAATCTGTTATTAATCTTAGTGTTGCTTCAAGAACTGGAGCGATCAATGTTGCACAGCATGAATTTTTACATAAGGTATTAAGTAAAGCTCTTAGTAACCCACAAGAAAGAAAGAAAGTTGTAAATGGATTTTTATCTGTATTAACTACTAAGGAAAGAGCAGTTGTACAAAAACGTATTGATGAAAATTATTTAGATAAAGAAACTGGTAAATTAAGTGATGAAAATTTAGAAGAATATTTCACTGCGTTTATTGATGCTATTGCCTATGGTGAAATTGGAGATAAGAACCAAGTTAAAGATGTATTAAGAAGAGCCGCAAGACCAATACTTAGAGTATTACAAAAGTTAGGATTTTCTAATGCTAAATTTAGTGAAGGTCGTGATTTCTATGATTTCTTAAAAGACTATCAATCTAATGCAAGTAAAGGCAGAATAAGCGAACGTGCTAAAAGTTTATTAGCAGGTGAACCTGTATCTAGAACAATAAAATATTCAAAATCAATTGATGAAAGAATGGATGATCTTGATGATCAACTTAATAATAACGAAATTGATTATGATACTTACGAAATAAAAATGATTGCTCTTGAAAAAGAGGAAGCAGAATTAAAGCGTAAAGAATACGAAGAAAAGAAAGCTATTGTAAAAGAAGCTCCTGAAGTTAAAAAAGCAGAGAAAAGACCAACAAAAGCAAAAGAAGATTCTGAATTAAGCGAGGTGGCTGCTAAAGCAAAGGCTAAACTTGATGCTATTGGTAATGACCCAAAAGGTTTTAATGCTAACGATCCTGCTATTTATTCAGAACTTGATAAAATGGTTAAAGCTAAATCCAGAAATTGGAGAACTGCTAAAGGCACTATAATAGATTTCACAAATAAAGACAAAGGTGGATTAGATGGATTTAATATGGAAGAAATGGTTAGTTATGTAAGAACTTCCATGATTCCTTATATTGCTAAATTTGATCCAACTAAAAATAATAGTTTATATGGGTATATAAATGCTCAATATATAAACCGTATGAAAGGTGCTTTAAAAAGCGGGGAAGTTGCTGATGTAGTGTTTACAGAAGATGTTTCTGAAATGACTAAACTTTCTAATGATGAAGTTGAAGTAACTAAACCATCATTACCGGAAAGAAAACGTTTCCAAAATATATTGGAATCTGGTGTATTTAGCCCTGATGTTATTGCAAATATCCAAGCAAAGATTTTGCCGGTTGTTAGAACATTGAAATCTAAAATTAATGAAAAAACTTCTTTAAATAGAACTGTTACTCCATTAATTAGTGAGATAAAAGATGAAATGGGTAAACAAGCCGATATTGATATTAAAAAAGCAATGGGAGGCAAAGAGAATCAAGAATTACAAAATTGGTTAATTACCAATAAGAAAACAATTCTTGAAAATATGACTACTACTTGGTTAATGGGTAAAGATAATGGCACTTCAGTATCTGGAGGTATGCCATTTGCAATACAAAAAAGAGTTAATGGTAGATGGTTGAGTTATCCTGAATGGGTTGGACAAAAAATAGATCGTGAATCTGTATCAACTGATTTAGCAGGTAGAACTTCTGGGGCAGAATTAGTTAGAAGATTACCTGAAGTTAATAAGAATGTACCAACTGTAGATTTTCTATCTTCTATTATAGATTTAGAAACAGGTAATCCTATTAGAGGAAGAAAAGAATCTTTAGCTAAAGCATTAGCAGAAGAAGTTTCATTTGATATTATATCTGATGACATTGCTAATGATGGTATTATTGCTGAAGCTTTAAATAAAAACCAAGAATTAAAAGGAGCTGTAGTTGAAAAAATAATGGTAGAAGAATTTAATAGATTAACAGAACGTGGAAATGTTAAATTCTCTCTTTCTAATAAAGGTATAGATGTTGAAGCAGCTGTTAAGTATATGATTTCTACTAAAGGTAGTGTTGAGGCTATAGATAATGCGTTGAATAATCCGTCAAAAAACTATAATGTTGTTCATTTTAAAAAGCTATATAAATACTTAATTAATAATAGTGTTACAGATGATGATATACGAGCATTAATAGCTAAATACGCTGTTGCTAAGAATGTATCAGATAATAAGGCAACTATAATGTATTCTAAATCATTAGAAAACAATTTAGACTCATTTAAAGGCATTAATAATATTGATCTAGTATCTAAATATATTTCTGACAATAACATCAAAAGAATTAGCGCTGAAGATTCATTTGATATTTTAAATGGTTTAGTTAAGGAGCTTGAAAATTATTGGGGCATAGTTCCTGATAATGTAATACCTATGATGGAGTTAACAATAGACTATGCTTTTGACGTTATTGAAAACCGAGAAAATGAAGGAGGCCCATTAATGGCTGCTGTAAATGGTGCTCTTAACCTTGAAACAATCAAAAACGCTGAGGTTCAATTAAATAAATTTATTGATAAAAATAAAATAAAAACACCTAAATTTAGTAAGTCTTTAGATTATGAATTTAATGACATGCTGGACCGTAATAAGAATGTTCCATCATACGAAAAAATTTCAGATATTGTTGCAAAAAGAGCAGGTAAAAAAGTAACTAGACTATCTTTCTTTGTACCACCATCAGCAGATGACTTTAGAGGGCTAACTACTTATATGTTTGCTGGAAAAGGTAAACAAGGAGAATTAGATCAACAGTTCTTTGATGCTAATTTAGTTATACCTTATGTTAAAGGTATTAATGCTTTGGATTCTGTACGTCAATCTATAAAGAAAGAATATAAGAAGTTACTTGATAGTTTTCCAGATATTAAAAAGAAATTAGAAAAATTAACGCCAGATAAACAATTTACTTATGATCAGGCTGTTAGGGTTTATTTATGGCATAAGAATGATATAGATGTTCCTGGATTAAACAGAAGAGATAAAAATAAATTAGTATTCTTGGTTAAGAATGATTCAAATTTAGTTTCTTTTGCAGAAGCATTGTCATTGGCTGGTAGACAAGACGGAGGATGGATGAAACCATCAGTTACTTGGGATAGCGAAACAATTATATCTGAATTGCATAATATTACTGAAGGTGAAGGTAGAAAAAAATGGTTAGCTGAATTTATAGAAAATGCAAATGCTATTTTTACTACTGAAAATCTTAATAAGATTCAATCTATTTATGGCACTGACGTTAGAAATCAATTAGAAGATTCATTGTACAGAATGAAAAACGGTAAGAGTAGACCAGAAGGTACAGATGCTCTAACTAATAAGTGGATGAATTGGATTAATGGATCTACTGCAGCAATCATGTTCTTTAACGTAAGATCAGCATTATTGCAGACTATTTCATCAACTAACTATTTGAATTGGAATGATAATAACCCTTTAGCTGCAGCAACTGCTTTTGCTGATCAAAAACAATATTGGTCAGACTTTGCTAAGATTATTAATTCTGACAAAATGCGTGAAAGAAGAGCTGGTTTAAAATCCGATGTTACTCAAGCCGAGATCGCTAACGCTGCAAATAGTACAACTGATAAAGCAAAAGGTATATTGTCTTATTTACAAAAAATAGGTTTTACGCCAACACAAGCGGCGGATAGTTTCTCTATTGCAATTGGAGGTGCTGCATTTTATAGAAATCGTGTTAATACTTATTTGAAACAAGTTGACGAAGATGGAAATAAAATAAACACGGAAAAAGAAGCTGAAGAAAAAGCTTGGTTAGATTTTTCAATGATAACCGACCGATCTATGCAATCAGCCGACCCAATGTATGTATCAAAACAACAAACGACTGCATTAGGACGCCTTGTATTGGCTTTTGCTAATACTCCTTTACAATATAATAGAGAGATAAAAAAGGCAACCTTAGATTTGGTTAATAAGCGCGGAGATTGGAAAACAAATATATCTAAAATAATATATTACGGTGCTTTACAAAATATATTATTCTCAGCATTACAAGCAGCATTATTCTTGCCGTTTGAAGAAGAAGATGAAGAAGCTATTGCTAAAATGTCTAAAGAACAAAAAGCAGAATATGAAAAGCTAAAGAAAAAGCAAGAGGATAAGACAACCAATATATTAAACGGTATGGTTGATACCTTATTAAGAGGATCTGGCGTAACAGGAGCTTTAGTTGCTACCCTTAAAAACGTAGCAATGGAATATAATAAGCAAGAAGAAAGAGAAATGTTTGCTGATCATGCTTATACAGTTTTAGCTGCCTCTAGTATATCACCACCAATTAGTGCTAAAGCTAGAAAACTATATGGTGTTGTTCGAATTAATAAATTTGAAAAGGATGTAATAGATGCTAGGGGTTGGGAAGTAACTAGAGATGGAAGATTAAATCTTAGTCCTAATTACGATATAGCCGGTAATATAGCTGTTGCTACAACAAACTTACCACTTGACCGTGTTGTTGAAAAAGTAAATAACTTATCAGAGGCATTGGATTCTCGTAATACAAAAATGCAAAGGTTAGCATTAGTATTAGGATGGAAAGAATGGGAATTAAATGTTAAGAACGAAGAAAACGACAAAATAAAAACGGAAGCTAAAGCTAAAAGAAAAGAGGAAGGTATTGAAAAGGGAATAATTTCAAGAGAAGAAAAAAGAAAAGCTGATAAAAAAGCTTTAATGGAAATGGACCCTAAAGAAAGACTTGAATTTAGAAGAAAGAAAGCTTTAGAAAAAAGGGAAAGAGCGTTGAAAAAAAGAAAGAGAAAAATGGGCGGTGATTAACAGGAATGAAGATAAATAGGCACCATACCTAAATATTCCTTAACCGAAAAAAGGGGACTCGTGATAATTCGCGGTCCCCTTTTCCAATTAATAAATAAACTAAACCTCTAGTTTCTTTTCTTCTTGCTCATCAGCTTCTATTTGTTTCATAGCAGCTTGAGCTTTTGCTCTTTCAGTCATTTCTTTTATAGCATCTTCATAACCTGGTAATAGTTTTACCGTTTCTAATGTTCCAACAGATAATGTCCTTAAGTTGTCTTGCTCATATATAAATTGTTGCATGACTCTTGCCATCGCTTCAATTTTATTTTTCATTTCAAGCAGCGTTTGTTCTTTCATATTTTATTAATGTATAATGTGTAAATCCAACATCTTGTTCCAAGGTAACTATACAATCTCACAATTTCCTCCTCCGCAAGCTGCAGCATCTACAAAGTTAGTATTATCTTGCACTTCAATTACTTTTGATAAATCTACATTCTTTAATGCAGACATCATTTCTTCATATACTTCTTTTGTACAATCTTCAAATGGTGTTTGCTTATATGTTCCGCCATTATATGGTAATACAGATAAACCATTATAGTAATCTTTATTTGCCCACATCCATTCACCAATAATTTTCCACTCATCATCTCTTACCGAAACTGTACATGATACATTGTGAGTGTTATTACCTTTTTCGTGTCCGGTCTTAACCCAATCTTTAGAAATTAGTTTTACTCTTTCTAATAGATCTAATGTTGATTCATGTCTTGTTATAGCGCCATCTGGAGCCTTTTGAGGGACTGAAATAACTGATTGTAATGTTGGATTAAAATATTCATCTTCTAACAATTCTGGATGATTTATAGCAAGATAAGAATAGATTGCTTCATTTTTACCTAAGCGCATGCGGCGTATATAATAGTCATTATGCCAAGCGTGTATCCCACTAGAAGTACCAAGTACCAAACTAGTTGTCCCAGCTGGCTTAACCGCTGTAGATCTTGCTGCTTTATTAATCCCCAATGCTGCAGATATAACATTATTTGTTTGCTTAACGTGGTTTGCTGCTTCTTCATAATTTAATTCTAAGTTTGACTTTGATGCGATACCGGTCATTGAAACTCCAAGTAATGCGTCTTTTTCTGTATTCTTTCTCCATATATCACGTAAATAATGGAAGTCTGAGTATGAGGCTTGCAATGTTCCTAAGAACGCTGCAGCAGATGCTCTTGCGTTAAAATCATCCTGGTCCTCAATATCTGCCATATTGATTTCTGTTAAGTTACAGAACTGATACGGTCGTAAAGCAATTTCACAACAAGGATTAGTACCCCAATCTTTATCATTAGTAAGATATATTCCGGGTTCGCCTGAGCCTGAAGCTTCAATTCTTTCCCAAACTTTGTCAAATGTTTTCTTATCAATTTTGTGTCTTAAAAGTACTACTGAATTATTTGCTCTACCTCTTTGTGGATTTTCTTCCCACCAATTACCAGCTTTACAATTAAGCATTGCTGTACTATCAAGATCAAATAATGAAATCATTGCGGCTCTTCGTATTCCACCGGCTAAAACGGCATCGGCAATATGGCACTGAATATCGTGGCATTCAATATCCGTAAGTTTTGATCGATCCTCTTTCGTTCTCAATATAGCCTCTATCTTTACTAATGCTATACGCAATGGTTCTGGTCCCGGTGCTTTACCCCCTGCTGTAACAAGCAATGCTCCTTTCTGACGTATGTCAGATAAATCAAATTCGATGTGAGAAGTAAGTTCCCCCGTATATGACTTGAATAATGTTTTAATTGCATCAGCCCAACCAATTATACTATCCTGAACAACATATCTTTTCTTACGATCATAATTAGGCTTTCTAATCTCTGGTAGTTTTTCTATCTGGTGGTTTTGCACCGAATAGCCGACACCAGTACCTCCCAACAATAAAAACATAGTTTCAGAAAAACTATGGATACTATCGACAGGTAAAAAAGCACAATTATAAATACGAGCGTTATTAAGCTCAATAGCTTTACCACCAAACTGTAGGCTTCGCATCGACGGTAAAACCTTTTTAGTGAATACAAAATTTTTGTAAATCTGTTCAATTGATTCTTTCATTTTAGGGAACTTAGCGATATGCATCTCCATGTTCCTTGTTACTAATTCTTCCCAGGTTTCTCTTCTTTCTTTGTTTGGCAAATATTTAGCATACTTAGTGTATACCGTAATATCACTTAAAATTTGTTTATCTAAACTAAGGCTCATATTTATCTTTTATTAAATTGTTCTTCTACAAATTTCAATAGGCTTTCCATACTTTCAAAAACGTAAGGTATTGGGCTCAGTACCGCTCCTGATGAATATATTTCCCCATTCAAATATACTTGATAACCATTAGCCGCTCTTTCTATAGCTATTTTATTTATTTCTTCTCTCATATTAATTATCTAATTCTAATGCAATGTCTATAAATGGTAAGTATAATACATAAGTATTGTAAGAAGGTTCTTGATATATCCTTAAACCTAATAATACACCTGGATATAATCCAACTGTTATGGACCAACTTTTGTCGCTAAATTTGTTCATCATTTTTTTATTTTTGTTGTTTTTAATATTCTAGTTATTGTTGCATCACATTCAGATTGGTTTTGTGGTTTGTATAATGCTCTACTGTCATTATTGTCCATCATCCATTTCTTAAACAGTTTCCAACGTAATGGAAAAGATTCATTAGCTCTACCTTTAGTTTCGATTATAAATGTATCTCCTACAAAATCTGGCGTATATTTAAGGTTTAATATTTTTTTCAAACCTCTATTAATAAAATCACCTTTACCATTTGATTGCCGTTCCATTGAAACATTCTCAAATATAAAAGAGGGCATCAATTCAAATGTTACCCCCTCGTATTGAAAATCTATACCAGCTTCTTTTAAAGCTTTGTACATATACTTCTCAAGACCTGAAGCGAAGGTAATACCATCATATATTACCTTCTTTGAAACTACTGGTCCTTTCTTATTTGATCGTTTTTTCATTTACTGAATGTTCTATAAAATATACCAAGTGGTTCATCTTCATCAATAGTAAACGACATTTCGTCACCACGATTTACTCTCCATATTGGTGGAGGCTTTATAAATTCAGGATCAATAACATCAATGTCATGTATACTATTAAGCAATTCTTTTTCTTCACGTAATGACGATATTTCTTCTTTTAATCGTTGCAAATATAATGTGGCATCCATTAATTCTTCTTGAAAATGATTTAGCCATACAAATATATCTGAAGGATCATCTCGCATTGTTGTACCATACTTTGCAAATCCAACATCAGATCTTGAAACAAATTTGTTTACAACTGATTGTACTACCGGGTCTCTAAATTTAATTGTTTGTTCTGTCATATTATAAAGTACTTTTTACAAATGTTCCATTAACCATTGATCCTTGTCTTGATTTAATTACATCATAAGCCGATGTAACACAATCCTCAATTTTTAATCCTTCTAATGCGGCTAGATTAGTTAATACAACAACAGCATCACCAATTGCATCAATTAATTCTGCGCGGTCTTTTTTCAATATAGCTCTAGCAAGTTCGCCAGTCTCTTCTTGAAGTTTTATAAATTGTGTTTTAGAATCACCATTTTTATATATACCTCGTTCATCTGCCCATTCTCTAATAAGATCGTAAACATTAGTAGCTTCATTATTATTCATTGACTCAGCCTGTTTCATAGCTTTTTGAAAAGCCTCAAAAACTTCTTCTAATGATTTGTTATTTGGATTAATAGCTGTTGTATTTATTCTATTATTAGGAACCCCAGAATGAGCAGTTGTTAAAGTAACTGTACCTGTTTGTTTTTTAGCAAACTCATCCATTGCCTTATTATAAACATAACATCTAGAAATATTAAACATTGATGTTTTAGCGTTTTCAACTATCCATGCTGCAAATTCTTTATCTAGAATATAAGTACCAAATGAGGTTCTTATTTTTAATCCTAAGTTATCCATTAAATTACCTTTTAATTTGTTAAGAGGACAAGGAAACGTTGTCGTCTGTTCAGTTACATTTAATTCCATAGTTTTTTTCTTTTTTTGAGTTTTGTTTTTCATTAAATCTTTATAGGAATCACGATCAATCTTATAGCCGTAGATAAGTTGAAGTTCCGCTTCTCGCTTAGATACATAACTTATATCATTGCTAGACTCTAGAACTTCATATTCTCCAGGCAGATAACCTTGTTCTGCTGTTATTCTTTTATTAAGATTACGTGTAACTCCAATCTTTTTACCAAAAATGTGATAGATATAATACATATTTTAGATTAAATGGCTACTTTTGCCGTTATTACTGGTCCGTGATTGTAATTTATTAGAGATAATTCTCCGTTTTTGTAATTATACGTTGGTGGTTGAAATATTCCTTGTTTATTATATTCACGTATTGCTTCGTGTTGATTGTTATAAATATGTGCATCTATTATAGATATTTCTAATAAGTTTGCTTTTAAATTAACTTGTTCAGAAATATATAAAAGTATTTTAGTAAACAATGCTACATCATAAGGAATGCCTAAAAACAAATCACCTGATCTTTGTACAACAAACATATTAAGTTTATCACCATCAACAAAGAATTGAAAATAAAGATAACATGGCGGTAACTTCATTTGATGCAACTGTAACGGATTCCATAAAGATATTATATGTCTTCTGCTATCTGGATCCTTTTTCAAACTTGTTATTACAGCTTTAAGTTGATCGCCGCCTGCTCCGTTAAAGTTTCTCATTTGATAACCATATACAGGACCAAGATCTCCATTCTCATCTGCCCAAGCATCCCATATCTTTACACCAGCATTTCTGAATCTTTGAATATTAGTTTCACCATTCATAAACCATTCAAACTCTGTATCAAAAGTTTTTTGAAACATCTTTCTACCGGTTATAATAGGGAAGTATTTTGATACATCAATTTTTAAACTTGCATTGAATATAGATTTACAACCTACTCCGGTGCGATCATTACGATTAATGCCTTTATGTAAACATTCCCATAATAATCCTTTGTATTGATCTTCATATAGATCTGTATTAAAATAATTGTTCATTTACTATTTGTTTTGGTTTAGGTTTAGATTTATCTTCTTTTATATATTTCTTAGGTTCAACTTTTGTTTCAACTTTTACTCCGCTATATTTTTCATAATAATATAAATAGAATTTATAAAGTTCTTTCCAGATTTCAACCTTCTCATAAGCTAATGGGCTTGTGTTTACTTTACCATTAATATTAATAGTAAGATACCATTCAGTAGCACTTTTAGCTTTTGGAGCAACAAATATATTATTATGTATGCACCAAACATAAGCATCTTGTTCGCGGGGTTTAGCTACATAATTACCCATGTCTATTTGAGCTTTCTTTTTATTACCACTCCCCATTTACAATTTCTATTAATTTTTTAAGACATTCAATTTGTGCTTCTTCTTGAGTTCTGTATAAATACCATTCCTTTACTTCTATTTTTTCATAATTTCCAAAATATTCGTATTGGAATATATCAAAACAAAACTTAGGTTCTGTTGTTCTGTCTATTTGTATTTCACAAAATAAATTATACTTCTCTCTAAACCATCTAAATGCTTGTTGGTAAAGTGGTGAAGTACAAACTATATCATTCAAATCTTCATTTCTTCTACCCATATTTGGTCTTAGTACAAGATGTTTTTTATCTCCAGTATAATAACCAAAACAAGGTTCATCAAATCCTAATTCTTTTAAAGCTAATGCTTGTTCATAGGGTATAAATTCTTTTTCCATAATCTATTCAAATATAATTTTAAATTGTTCTTCTTTTTCTACTCTAGTTCCCCAATCGTTATTATAAATAACTTTTATAAAAATGGTTGCGGTGTCGCCTATCATTTGTGGGGACAAAAAAAAACTTTTTGAGGGTGTATAAGTATATTTTGAATATGAACCAATTAAAGTTGGTGTATACGCACAATCTACACACATATGTCTTGTGATAGTATAACCTGCTAAATTGTATATATCCGATTGAGTTTTCCATTGAGCCACGGTATATGTCTTATCTCCAATAGAAATTGGGGTATTAAATTTTCTATCATTAAACCACCCCATATATGAATACATTGGTATTTTGAATTTGAGTGTATCAAATATAATCCAATAATCTGAATCATATCTTGCTTCAATTAATGGTACTTTATTTATGACGTATTCGGGTTTAAGTTCTGATAATTCTCCTTTAATAGTGAAATATCCTAGTCCTTGATATTTGACTCTCCAATATCCGTCTCTAAAGCTTCCTTTATTTGAAAGGGTATCTATCCAAAATGATTGTTTACAATCACCTGTTAAACAAGGTGATGTAATGTCCTCCTTAGCACATGATGTGAAAAGGAGGCTTACTATGATAAAAACAAAGGTTAAAATTCTAGTTTGCATATTCTAAAGCTAAGTTAAATAATTCTTTATTAATTTTCAAATCTTGGCTAAAGTTTTTAATTTTTCTTGCTTTTCTAACTTTAACACCAAATGTGTAATTGAAATCTCCTTCCAATATTTTCTCTTGAACAACGTTAAACACACTCCATAAATCATTTCCCTCATCTTCTTTTCTTGTTGGGTGTAACAATTCATTTATGTCAACTGAAATATTTTCCAATTCATCTTCTTTGAATCGAGTTGCAATTGCTTTTCTAGCAAATTCAATAGCTGCATCTTGGCTCATTTCAATTTGCTTCATTTTATTCATTGACTCAACTGTTAATGGTAAACGCTCAACCATACCTTTAATTTGCTCTTGCAATTCCTCGAACGTATATCCCATATGTCTCATCTTAACATCTTCAAATTGTTCTGTTGAAACAACCAAACCATTCTCACAAATTATTCTAAATAGACCTGCTGTAAATGTAAATGAATTTTTTCCGTCGTGAGAATTTGTAAGTAAAATTTGTGGGAAAACTGTATCACCATCTGCACCATTAATTACAACATCTTCATTTCTAAACACTAATAAATGTTTTTGAAATCCAATACCTTTTCTTGCTTTAACCTCTTTAGCGTCAACTACTTTCCAACCTAATAAATCCATATCTCCAATAACATTTGAAGTTGGAATATGGGTGTACTTGTCTGAAACACCCTGAGCTGCCGTTGAAGTGAAAACTGATGGAGCTTTTAATTTAATTTGTTCTTTTGATAAGAAATCTGAATTTTGTAAATTTAACATAACCTTTATTTTTTATTTTTAATGACCTAAATATACGAACGTTCCCTTAGGAATCCAAATTTTTTGTATATCTTTTTCCTAGTTCTCCAATTGCCTTTTTAGCATCTTCAATATTCAACTGAAAGAATTCTCTATCGTTGTTTATTCTATATTGGTGTAAATATCTATGTACCTCTGTTTCAAGTCCTTCACCATTAAAACAATTAAAAGCATATGCTACTTCATATGGTAGAGGAACACCTGTTGATCTTGATATTTGTTTAGCTCTTACTTCGGGGTTATTTTTTGTATACCCAATTTTCAAAACTGTTTTTTCATGTAACGGGTTAGTTAAAATATATACCCATGAATCGTAATCGGTATCTCTTTCATTATATCTACCAACTTTTCTTCCCATATAATACTTAATATAATCCCAACCATCTTCATTTGATGTCAATGTATAGTACCTTGGATCCTTATATCCACCATTTAAATAATCTTCTTCACACGGTATATAATTTTGTGCTTCTTCTTCTGTGATTAATTCAATCATAACCTTAATTTTACTTGAATATACGGATATACTCCCCGGATGCCAAGAAATTTTAAGAGAAAAAGAGGTCGGGATCCTTGGGTTTTTAAAAAAATGCCCAAAATGGGCCTTGTGGGTTAATTTGTGGGTATATAGGGATATATGAGTCGATGGATGAAAGGTTTTAAGATCTATATAAAGCCATCCAATCGCGGCCCTCACCCACCCGCCCATCGATGGACGGCAGCGCGGCGTGGGATATTACTATTTACTACATACGGTATACGGCCGTATGCCACCAAGAAAGAAAGGGATCCTTTCGAATCCCTCTCTCTCCAAGTAATTAAAAAGTTAAAAAGTTAATTTTCATATTCCCACCACGGCTGATCCTCATTATTAAACATAACTGAACCATCTGATTCAGGTAAATAACTATCATTTTCTCTTACATCAATAAATACTAATGCATTACGGCTTTTATCTACACCACTAAATACACCATTGGCTTTTTCTTCTCCATCAAAGTAATATCTTTTACCTATTACTAAATTTTTATTTTGAATTTTTTTACTCATATTATTTTTATTTTATTTATACTTAAATATACGAAATATTATTTACTTTATATTTGAGGTATTATTCTATTACCCCCTAAACCAATTTTTAAAGAATTCATCCTGAGATATATTAGATGTCAATTTTATTTCTCCATTTATTTTTCTATACACCTCATAACTTAATGCCCCGTTTTTATTTTTAACACCTAAAAATACTCTATTTTCATCTTCAAATCTTACTATTTTATTTTTATTAATCATATTATTTTAATTTTATTTATACTTAAATATACGAAATATTATTTTAGGAGTTGGATGGGGATATTTGATTCCAATATTCTGGGAATGATATTTCTTTACCTATATAATTGTCTCCATGGATATTTTCTCTACTATCAAACCATGTATCCATATGTTGTTTCTGTTCTATGGATTTGGCTTTTTCTACTTGGGCTGTTGTTAGCATCCCAACTAATTTATATTGCTCCCACAACCACTCTACTGCTGTTTGATTTTGATTATTCATATTTATCTTATTTATACTTAAATATACGAAATATTATTTTAAATAAATAGGGGGGATAATATTATATTCCCCCCTTGGTTTGTTGTTTTGTTTAATATGTTTTCCATATAATGGAGATAGATGGGGAATAATCTGCAACATTATATTTTAATTTGTAACCAGGACAGGATTCGAACCTGTAATTAAATATGGTTTGAAGATTACCAAAAACAGTGTCTACCATTCCACCACCTGATTATGTTGCTTGTCTTTCCAAGCTGTCAAACAATTGTTAAAATTCAACTTAATGAACCCAGCATTAATCTGTTAATAACCTCGTACTCTGCATTGTTATGTCAGCCATGCGTAATCAGGACAGGACTCGAACCTGTTCTAAGTTATTCGGTACAGTGCACTTGAAGTTATCTCTCATTTCCCCTATTACCTTAACCCACACTCAACTGGGGCTGCGTCTAACAATTCCGCCACCTGATTATATTATCTTTATTTCTTATACTTTAAATATACGAATGATCTCTTACTTCTCCATAAGGGAAGCAAATAACATTCCAAAGTATGTAAATGCTACTAATGCTGACATAAATAAACAGCTGTAGATGAAATCTTTTCTATCAGTTCTATAATATTGAATTAAACCTTTTAATATTAACATATCTTTTTACTTTTTATACTTAAATATACGATAAATACTTTAAATAATAACGGGGGAATTGATTGATTTTATCTATATTCCCTCGCTTTCCCTGCGGGAGGTGGGTGGGAGTTGTATATATTTTTACCTTTTTAAAAAGGGGTTGGAGCGATGAATGGGAGGGTTAGATCCCTGCCTCTCCCCAATCCCTACCACACCATCTGTTTTCCACATACGTTTTCCTCCTACATTATTTTATGACACACATTTTCCCTTGTTGGTCACAAGTAATAACTAATGTTATTAATTATTCATAGGTTTTATCTATCATTCCCTTAGTTTTAATTGATAAGATCAATAGAATAATTTCTCACCCAAACACTCAAATCACTTCCCCTTGTAACATCATACCCCGTTTCAGCTTTACAGTTTCCTTCCATCGCCCATAATGCTAATTTCATATACACATCTTCCTTCAATACTATTTTCCATTCAGCTAAATGTCTTTGTTGTATTTCAATTCCTTTTTCTACACTTAATTCTTGATTCATATTATTTTATTTACCTGGATTATCTTTATTATTATCTCTTTTATATCTTAAATATACGATTTATTTTTTTAATATATGTTGAGGAATATTATTTTATTATTTACTTATTTCCACACGTCAAATTCATAAGGACGAGCTTTCACCCACTCAGTTAAATCATCCCCTCTTCTAATATCAAATCCATCTATAGCTTCACCGTTGGTTGAGGTAGCCCATTCTACTAATTCATTATACACCTTTGTTTTTAATACTGCCTTCCATCTAGCTAAATGTCTTTGTTGTATTTCAATTCCTTTTTCTACACTTAATTCTATTTTGTGTGATTTTTCCATTTTATATCTTATTTATACTTAAATATACGAATAATATTTTACTTTAGAGTTGAGGAATTATCTATTATATTTTTTATTAATATTTTCTAATATAGTTCTTTCTAAAAACATATAATTTACTTCATCTATTGGTTGAGACATCATTAATTGTCTTAACATTTGATCTTCCATTCCTACATTTTCCAAAATGTATTGCATTGTTTCCCCATCTACCCCTATATGAGATAGGTCTGAAATTATTCTTTCTACTTTATCTCTTACCCTTAAATCTTGCATTTGTGATGTCATAACTTTCTTATTTATACTTAAATATACGAACTAAATTTTACTTATAATATTAGGAAATTACTTCATATACCTCTAAATGTTCCCAACCATCTCCCATTCTTTCTTCACATTCATCTAAAGCATTTTCCATTCCCCCATAATCTTCAATTTCATCTTCATCAATATGACAACGTTTTAATATAATCAATCTAGCCTCTTCTCCATTTCTTACCTCCAAACCATTATCCCAATCTTCATATCTAATAATATATTGAGATTCATCTTTAATGTCTTTGAAATCTATTAATTTTAATGTCATAACTTTCTTATTTATACTTAAATATACGAAATTTTATTTTAGATATAGGGT
>ERZ869921.45-NODE-45-length-69423-cov-185.240500_pt1 | contig 69423 bp, 91 predicted proteins | sample MGYA00579310_ERZ869921 | MGnify/ENA primary metagenome ERZ869921 (study PRJEB32216, sample SAMN09231816) | wastewater metagenome | place: USA: Maryland | collected 2016-06-21 | study: EMG produced TPA metagenomics assembly of the PRJNA472060 data set (Reclaimed...
TCCACGTCGGGTCGCTCCCGTTCGAGGTCAGCACGCCATCCGCCGCCCCAATCGCCAACCGCGTCCACTGCGGCACCGCACTCCCCACCAGCAGATCCCCGCGCACCACACTCGCCGTCGCCGTGTCGCTATGGCTCGCACTCAGGAGCGCGTGCGTCCCCACCGTGCTCGAGCACCCGAACGTGTTGGAGGCCGCTGTGTAGGTGATCGCGGTGGTGCAGTTGGTGAGCGCGGCCGCTGCCCAGGCGCTGCCGTTGCTGAGGAGCACCGAGTCATCAGCCGCCGCGTTGAGGCCGGTGCCACCGTTGGCGAGCGGGAGCACGCCCGTCACATCCGTGGTGAGCGTGATCTGACTCGCCGTGCCCGTCACAATCCCCTGCGCGTTGATCGTCACCTTGGGGTAGGTGCCAGCGGCCGCCGCGCTGGTCGGGAAGTCGTTGTAGACGAGGCTCCGGAAGGTCGGCGACGCCGCAGAGCCGCTACTCGGACCGGCCCACACCAGATTGGCGCTCTGCGCCGCCAGGGCGCCGGTGAGCGTGCCACTTCCGGTCACCGGGGATCCCGTCACCGAGAAGATCGCTGGCAGCGCCAGCCCCACCGAGGTCACCGTGCCGCTCCCCGGCGTCACCGTGCCGCAGATCCACGCGCTCCCGTTGTACTGCGGGTACTGCCCCGAGCTGCAGCCGTTGCTCGCCCACTTGGCGAAGAGGATCGTGGCGTCGGTGATCTCGGCGTTGTCCACCGCCGCACCGAAGAGGCTCACGTTGCCGGAGAGGCGCGCATCGGCCAGGGTGCCGCTCGAGAGGTCGCCGGCCGATCGCGTCGTGAGATCCGCGAGGGAGCCCCCCGTCTTGTCGAGCTTCGTCCAGCCGATGCTCGCGCCGGCGGCGATCTCCGTGTTGGTGATCCCGCTCAGGCGTCCGAGCGGCACCGTCCCCGAAGTGAGCTGCGAGGCGTTGAGGCTCGAGAGCGCGCTCCCATCGGTGCTCCACGCGACATCGGTACCGTCACTCCGCAGGACCGTCCCAGCGCTGCCGATCGTCAGCCGTGCCCACGCCGGCGTGCCACCCTGTCCGGTGATGAGCGCTCCGCGCGTCACCGCCGCTGCCGAGGTATCGGAGTGGCTCGAACCGAGAAGCGTGTGCAGCGCCGGCCCGCCGCTGCTGCTCGCCACGGTCGCGCCGTTCCAGTACAGGTTCCCGCCGATCTGGTACAGCCGCGCCGCCGTGTCGGCCGGCGAGGCGTCGGGGAGGCGCAGATCGTTGAAGGTCTGCTTCCCGGTCCAGGTGTTGGTCCGTGCGAGGAGCTGCAGGACCTGCGAGGAGAGGGTCTGCGCCTCAGGGGCCGCGAAGTACCCGGCGAGGAGGACGGTGAGAAGCGCCAGCCAGCGGCGTGCCATGGATCAATCTCCGTGCGTGGGGTCGATCTGCAGCTCGATGCCGATACGATCGGCGCCGGCCGTGGTCAGCGTGCCCCGGTTCACCAGCACCATGTGGATCTTGCTGGTGTTGCTCTCATCGAGGACCACCACGTCGCAGCTCTTGTCGTAGAGGAAGAGCCCGGCGGCCGCGATCTGCTTGCCGTCGGCCGCGACGAACGCGCAGCATCCGAGGTACTCGTTGGTGCTGGGCGCGCCGGTGTTGTTCGCCGCGTTGGCGAAGAAGTAGACCTCCCAGTCCTTGTTCTCGATCATCCGCAGGACCACGCGAACCACACGCCCCTTGGCGGTGATGCCGAGCTCCTTGGCGTCGAGACCGAGGTACTCCCCGGCGTTCTGCGCCAGGGCCGAGATGAACTGCGTGGCCGGGTTGGTGACGACGCGATGCAGGCGTCCGAGCTGGCTCATGACGATCTCCTAAGTCCGCAGCACGGCATCTTCACTGGCAACCTCCAGGGCGCCGTACCCGTAGAGGACCTGTCCGTCGGACAGCGTGACCGTGTTCTTGAGGGTGTACACCGTACCCGCCGTACCAGCACCGACGAGCACACTCGTCTGGTCCCCGGCGCTGTTGATCGCGGAGGCTCCGAGGGTCAGCGCCCCGTCACTCCCAGGGACCAGGGCCCAGGACGACACGGTGACCGTCACGCCCGGGAACTTGGCCAGGGCCGGCCGCCAGTCGCCGCCGTACTTCCGCGACTCTCCCGGCTGCTTCGGCGACACGCTCTGGTTGACCAGCATCGTCACCACTCCCAGATGGTCGAGGGCGCCTGGAACTCCCATGCGGCCGCGTCATCTCCGCCGAAAGTGTACATCGACAGGCCCCCGGGGAACTGCCACAGCTCGGCGACGCCGAAGAGGGCCGGCGGGATGGAGAGGACGTAGGCCGCGCCGTAGGGCGACACCGGCGCGTGCCCGTGCCCGTGCCCGGCAAACGGCCCGCGCTGTACACCGGGAGGCAGCGGGGTCGCTGGCGGCGGGATGTACCCGCCCCAGCTCCACACCACCGTGCGGCCGCGCCGCGTTGGAACGCCCGGCACCGGCGCGCTCGCCGCGCCCGCCGGCGGCGGCACCACCACCGAGAAGAGGAGGAGCGTGCTCCCGCTGCTTCCCACCGGCGGGGAGATCCTGGTCGGCACACGTGCGGCCGCCGCGCGCCCGGGCGGGAGCTCGCCTAGAAGCGCCTGCGCCACCGCCGCGTAGACCCCGGCGCGCGTCCCCAGGTTGGCGCGTCCGGGCACACCACCTTCTGCCGCGCCCGGCGGGAGCGCCTGCACGACATCCGGAGGCGTCCAGAAGAGGTCCCAGCTTGCGTTCTGCCGTGGAGTGACCGCACGCCCTCGTCCCAGCACCGCACGCCCCGGCGGAGGCTCTGTCGGCGCTGTCGGGGGGATCTGTCCCTCTGCTACGCCCACAGGCCGCCACGCGCCCTCCTGCGGCCGCGTCGTCGCCGCCGTCCAGGGGAGGATTGGGAAGTCCTCGATGTGCGGATCGAGGAGCGACAGGCCCGGCCAGATCTGCTGGTCTGGCGGCTGGCCGGCTGGCCGGCGTGGGATCACCGGCGCGCTCGTGGGTGGGAGTGGCAGCTCCCCCAGCAACGGACGCGATGGCCCGGTCTCGACACCCGGTGGTGGGGCAGACGGCCGCCGCTGCAGCGTGGCGCTCTGCCCGAAGACGGGCGGAACCGGCAGGGGCTCGACCCAGGCGAAGACATCGGGCGGAGGCGACGGCCGACGGGCTGGGACAGGCTGCGGCAGCGGAAGGGTTGGCGGTGCGACGGCCACCGCCGCTGGCTCGACCCAGAAGTACTGTTGCGGCGGCTGCGGTCGTTCCACACCACGCGGCGGCGCCCAGATCTCCAGCACGAGTACTGGCGCGCCGCCGCCAGCGGCCGTCAATTCCCAGGCGCCGATGGTGGGCGACGAGGCGCGGGCCGTGCCGCTGATGTCATTCGGCGCGTTCGTCGCGTCGAGGAAGCCGTTGGACGCGAGCGAGGTGGACGCCACCGCGCGCAGGTCCGTGCTGGTGGCGCTCGCCTGCGTAAACGGCGTCGTCGCGTTGAACGTGACGCTGTGCTGGTTGCTCGAGCCCGGCAGGCCCGAGGCCGCCTGCGTCGCGTTGTTCTTCGAGCTGGCCGACCAGGCGCCCGCGCCGACCGTGCCGACGACCGTCGAGTATCCGAACACCGCACACGAAATCATCTTCGGCGTGGAGTAGTTGCGCGCCGTGGGGCCGGTGCCGGTGGTGCCGTTGTTCGTGGTGCGGACGAAGGTGCAGCCGATCAGCGTGGGATCGTTGCGGAACGTGATCGGCGCCCCGCTGCCGCTGTTCTGGTAGAAGGCGATATTGACCAGGAGCGTGCTGTTGCCGTAGATCTCGCCGACGTTCGTGGACGTGTTCGCCGACGAACAGATCAGATTCTTCCACAGATTGTGGTCGCAGCCGCTGACCGCCGTGAACGGCGCCGACGAGCCGACCGTCGATTCGAGCATCAGGCGGTCGCAGGTGAAGTAGTCCACCGCGCCCGTGAGGTCAACGCAGAACGTGTAGCCAGTGGTGGTGCGGAGCGCCGCGTAGGTGCTCGACGCGAACGCGAGCGCCGTGGTGCGGACGTTCGCATTGTCCATGAAGGACTGCCCGGCCGCCGCCGTCAGCTTGAGATAGTTCGTGCTGTTCGTGGTGTGGGCCGAGATCGACACGCGCCCGAGCGCGGCGCCGCCGTCGTTGTAGCACTCGCCCACGCGGGCGTTTCCGTCCGACACCAGGTCGGCCGGCAGCGCGTCCTCCCACAGTTGCACCGTGGAGTACGTGCGCCCGCCCGCCGTGCCGATGGACGCCGTGATCACCGCCATGCTACGACGCCGCCTTGCGCGCGACGGCCGCGAGGAACACGGCCCGCCCGATGTCGAGCACCTCGCCGGCCTTCGCGCGGTTCAGGAGGCCCAGCGGCAGCGTCTGCGCCCGCACGCGCCGCGCAACCTTCTTCACCGGATCGACATCCTGCGCGAGCAGCGCATCAGCTTCGATCTGCACGAGCGGCACGCGGATGAACCGATAGTCGGGGTTCCCGAGTTCGGCCGGCGTGAACTGATGGGTGTCTGGGACGGCTTCCACGATGTCGCCGGGGTCGGTCATGATCTGCCCCGGCTTCCGAGGACCGCGAGAATCCGCCACGCGCACCACGAGGATCATCGGTACCCCCACGCGGCGAGCAATTGCGGCCCGCCCTCATGCGTCCAGGCGTGCTCGACCTCCGGCGTCCAGATCGGTCGGTAGTCAGACGGGGTGGGATTCCACGTCCGCGTCAGCCCCGGCAGTTCCTGAAACGCGCCCGGCAGATAGGGCACGCCGAGGTACTGCGCGAGCGCCGCCATCGTGTGCGCGGAAGCGATCAGCGATTCGTACCGCACCGTGTAGACGCGGGCGTCCGACAGCCAGCCCACGTAGTCGGCGAGTTCCGCGCGGAGACTCCGCTCCTGGAACCGGCGAAACCGCGCGAGGAAGGTGCCCGGCGTCACCGGCTGGCCGTCCTCGCGCAGCTTCGACACGATCACGTTGCGCGGGTCGCGGTAGACGAACACCGCCCGATCGGTGCCGTCCGGCAAGCCCGCCGCGTACGGCCGGTGATCCACATCGCACGGCACGCCGAGCAACTGACACGCCTTCACCAGCGCGTGGTTGCCCGACTTCGGGAAGCCGTTCGCGTGCAGCATCAGGGGCGCACCACTCGCGCCGGGCAGCCGCGGCTGTCGGTCAGGTCCAGCGTCACCGCCCGGCCCGCCGAATACGTCCACGTCGCTTTGATCAGCGTCTCCACCGAGCCGGCGACCGACCACGACCAGCCGCCCGAGCGCCCGCCCTCCGCAGATCCCGGCCACGACGTGACCGACGCCACCAGCGGCGCCGCGACGCACGGATCGACCGGCGGCGGCGGGGCGCAGCCCTCATCGATCTGGCCGTCGTTGTCGTTGTCGATGCCGTCGCCGCACACCTCGACCGGCGGGGGCGGTGGGGGCGCGCAGCCCTCATCGACCTGCCCGTCGCCGTTGTCGTCGATCCCGTTGCCGCAGATTTCCACCGGCGGCGGGGGCGGCGGGGGCGTGCTCGTCGTGCCGAAGTCGAGCGTGTGGATCTGGTTCACGCCGCCAACGGCGTCGTAGACCATGTAGAGCCGGCCGGTGTTCGGGTCGAACGCGCCGGCGAGCAGCTTCTGGTTGTCGGGGTTGGCGATGCCCGAGGGCAGCACGGTCTGCGCGTAGGGCCGCACCTCGTAGTCCTTCTTCGTACCGGCCTTCACGGCGAGCAGGTCGAGCAGGTCGGTCTGCTTCGCCACCAGCCGATAGGGCCAGCACTTCGGCCCCTTCTCGTTCAGCGGGTCGCTCAGGGAGTAGGACCACAGCGCGTTGTCCGGGCCGGGCTCCTGCTGGCCATGCAGCGAGGGGTCGCGGGTCGCATAGCCGTAGGCGCACATGTTCGGGCTCGTGGTGCCGGGTGCCGGCGTGCCCAGCCCCTCGCGCTCGATGTGGATGAGCGTACGCGTGCCGGGCATGATGAAGGCGCCGCCCTCGAGCTCCGAGCCTTCGTAGCTGGTGGTGGCCGGCCCCCAGAACTGGTACGTGTTGCAGCCCGGATCGTTGTGGCGGCACGCCGCCAGCGTCGTCATCGGGAAGCCGTCGCGCGTGATGTCGGCCGGGTTGAACGCCGTGAACGACGGCACGTAGGACTGGCGCGACGCGATCGAGTCGTAGCCGCTCACCGCGAACGCCGAGCCGCCGAGCAGCGAGCGCCACTCGGCCGGGATCACGCCCATGCCGCCCTTCACGAGTCCGGGTGCCGTGGTGCCTGCGAACGGGCCGGCCAGGTGCGCGAGGTCCGGCCCCATCCAGTGGCTCTTCGCCGTGCTGCCGCCGGCGTCGTAGGTGATGACGCCTGCCACCACCACGCGCCCGCCCTGCTCCAAGATGCCGCCGATCTGCGGCGAGTAGGCCGCGGGGTCGGGATGGATCTTCATGATGTCCATCGCGGTCGGCCCCTTGCAGCCGTCGACCACCTGCAGCCGCGTCGTCCCGTCGGTCGGGATGCGGAACTTCGCGATCCCGCGCTTCGCGTTGACGACGTTGCAGGCGATGTAGAGGTACTGGCCGTCCTCGCTGATGCCGAGCGCCGAGCCGCCATAGCTGACGTCGCCGCCAGCCGTGTCGTCCCAGTCGTACGTGTAGACCGGGCCGAGCGTCGGCGCGATGACCGCGCGGGGGTACGTGCGCGGATCCGTCGGCGTCAGAAGCTGCGCCGCCACGAGCAGCGCCGCCACACCCACACCACCCACCGCGAGCCGTCGCGCACTCACGCTCTTCCCGACCGTGGAGATCTCCATGTACGTACTCCTGGTAGACACGCCTGCGCGCGTTCGCCGAACAGAAAGGCGGAGAGGAAGCGCCGAAGCGCCTCCCTCCCGACTAGATCGTCTCGAGCGTGACCGCCGACTGCACCGAGCCCGGCGTGCCGCCCGCGACGCAGGAGATGCCCAGCTCGCCGAGGCTGGCCGTGTTGCCCACCATCGACATGCGCTGTTCGGGGCCACGGTACCAGCGGATCAGGCCGCCGTAGGCGTTCAGGCCGAGGTTGGCGAGGTAGCCCAGCGTGGCGCTACGCTGCGGCTTGGTGGTGCTGATCTGGTACGAGGTCGGCGGGTTGGCGATGAGCACCGAACTGCCGTCCTGCGGCGCGATACGGCCGGCGGTGAGGGTCGCGCCCACCGTCGAGTTGCGCCCCATCCACAGCGGGGTGGGAGCGGAGGCGCCGGCGAGCCCGACGATCTCGACCGCCAGCACCTCGCTACGCTGCGTGCTGGTCCCACCCTGGATCGTGTGGTGGGTGCTGTCGGTCATGTTCGTGGTGTCGGCGACGGCGGCCGGGGTCCACGCGGTGAATGCGGCTGCGAGCTGCATGGTCAAGTCTCCCTAGGGTGTTGGCCGGGGTGCGCCGGCAGCCGCTCCGATTCTACACAGATTGCGGCACGACGACGCGGGCAGGTTCGGGCTGTTGCAGGTAGGACAAGCGGACCAGGGCTTCAAGGGCTGGGTGGTCAGGCTGGCCTTGGTACTTCTCGAGGAGCTCCAGCGCCCGATCCAGGACACGCTCGAAGGGCAGGCACGCCCCGCCAAGCGCCACACGGATGCCCTCGCAGCCGTCACAGATGTAGCTGGCGCACTTGAGGCAGGTCGCACGCTGACGCACCCGCTCCGGATTGAGCACCACCACACAGTGGCAGTGCGCGCAGGTCACCGTGTCGCGCTCGATCACCGAGCCCCCAGGGGCCGGCGGGAGGCCGAACCGGGTGGATTCCTCCGCCGTCAGCCCCGGGCTGTTGGTGTGGTCGATGATGAGGTACCCGGCGCCGGCGGCGAGGGAGTGCTTCACGGCTGCAGCCGGCTTGGATCGTCGGCGAGGATCGCCGGGAGGCGGAGGCGAAGCGGGTCGTAGGGGACCACCGGCACCTGTCCGGGGCGGGCTCGCCACTTGTCTTCCGGGTCGAAGTCTCCGCCCTCGAACGGCGGCACGAACTCCACGCGCGTGAGGTACTGCCCCCCACACACCGGGCAGTGCGCCCCGTCGAAGGCTGGGCCCAGCCCGCCCAGGGCCGCAGGCTCCACGTACTGCCGTCGGCACTCCGGGCAGAAATAGCGCGTCGCCATCTAACTGCCCGCCTGCTGGCGCTGCACCAGCCCGTCGTAGGCCATCTGCTGCAGAACCCACTGCTGGCCCCAGGCCCAGAGGCCCGAGAGGATCGTCCCCCACGTCGGGATGTCGAGGACCACCCGCGCCATCATGCCGGGCTCCAACCCGTCCGTGGTGTAGGTGTAGTGGAGCCCCACCGCCGCCGCCAGCGCGGTGATCGCGTTCATCCACCGCAGGAGCGTCTTCTTGTCGGGCGTGATCCCGGCGATCCACGAGGACTTCTTCGCCCACTCGATGGCATACACGATGAGCCCGGCCGTGGTGACCGAGCTCATCGCGCTATCTACGGCGGTGCCGGGGTCGATCCACACGGCTCAGAACGCGCTGCCGGCCTTGTGGCTGCCGATCAGGCCGAGGAGATCGCCGGAGCTGCCCGCGCCAGGGGCGTCCTTCACGCTGGTGAGCGTCGGCAGCGTGCCGATCTCGGTGCCCGGCGTTTCCTTCTGGCCGTCCGGAAGGTCGAAGCCCCCGCGCGTGCCCTCGTGGCCGCCGCGCGCGTCGGGCGTGGGAGCGATCGCGTTCTTGAAGATGCTGTCCATGGTCGCCTGTCTCCTCTTGGCCTAGTTGTACCACGTCCGACCGGCCGTGCCGATGGTGGAGGTGTCCGACCACTGGTACGCCTGATCGCTCGAGAGCCCGCGCTCGACGTAACGCCAATCGATGGCGTCCACCACCTTCGACGGGCCCTGGTCGTCATCCACGATGCTCAGGTCCTTCCGCCCGATCGCGTACTGCTCGCCAAGCCGGGCGGCCAGGGTGAGGTTGAAGTACGCGTTCTTCGTCGTGCCGCTTCCGGGGTAGGCCGCGCAGCGCGCCAGGATCCCGTCCTTGAGGACGTAGAGGTGGTCGGCGAGCACGCCGGGGATCTCCGTGTCCTCGTTGAGGGTGGAGGTCTGTGGCCCGGCGAGGTAGCGGACCTGGTACGTCCCGCCGGCGGTGTTTCTCGGCCACCACACGTAGCGGATGCGCGGCCGCTCGGTCGTCCCCAGCGGTGTCACCAGCGTCTCGGCGATGAGCGCGCGGGACTGCCCCGAGAGCACGCCGCTCGGATCCCACAGGCGCGCCTGTTCGAGCGTCAGCCAGAAGGGCAGCGGCCGCTGGTTGCTCAGGTCGGTCAGGCCGATGAACTGCTGGAAGCTCGCGCCCGGCTGGTAGTAGGCGGTGTAGATCTGCGCCGCGTAGCTGCCGGTGGTGCCGTCGTAGTTGGCGGTGAGGATGGCGTTCGAGGCGTCGGTGACGGTGGCGATCGTCAAGACCGGCTCACCGACACCCAGCCAGATCTGCCGGCCGGCGTCGGCGGCCACGAAGAGCGCCGCGCTGGTGATCGCCGTCTGTCCGTTGGTCAGCCCGATGGCGGCCAGCGAGCGCGACGCCGGCACGCGCACGGTGCCGATCTGGAGCTGCCAGCCCCAGCGGCTGCCCGCGCATAGTTGTGCAAATACGTCCTTGGCCCACGCTCGGATCAGGAGGGGTGGCACGTCGGCAGCCGTGAGCTGCACTTCCGCGATCACTTCTCCGAGCGTGGGCATGGTGGACGCTCTAGCGCCCGATCACTTCGGCGTAGCCGGAGTAGGTCGAGAGGTTGGTGCCGTTGGTGACTTCGGCGCCTGCGAGGTCGAAGTACTTGAGCTTCTTGTTCGCTGCGTCGTAGTAGGCGAGCAGGATCACCGTGCCGTTGCTGACGACGTTGCCCAGCCACACGTGCACGACGCTCATGCCGAGCTCCGCGCCGGTGACGGGATCGCCGCCGGTCAGGTAGCTGGCCGGGCCGGTGAACTTGATGGTCTTCCGCTGCCGATCGGCGCTCCGATCGTGGCGAGGGATGGCGCTTGCGCTCGTGTCGATGGTCATTGAAGGTCTCCTGGGGTAACGAGAGGCGTGAGGTACCGTAGCACCTCACGCTCCCCGCCTGCCCACCCCCGACCGCACCGTCGGGAGAGGGCCGGTCCCTTTACGCCATCCAGCGCGCACCGATCGACAGGTTGACCGGCGCGTAGTTGCCGGTGGCCGTGCCGACGGTGATGCCGAGCGCGGGGTAGGTGGCCGCCGAGCCGGCTGCCAGCGCGTCGGCCTGACCCGCCGTGCCCGACGGGATCACGATGAGGCCCGCCGCCGTGGGCGCCGCCGTCGGGACGCTGAGGAAGCGCACGCCGGGGTGCCGGCCGAGGATCTGGATGAACACGACGCTCGACACGTTGGCGACGTTGGTGAAGACGCCGGCCACTCGACCACGGCTGGTCGCCAGGGTCGTCACCTCGAAGTTGTCCTGGTCGCTCCACCACGCGACGCCGCCGTCTTCGGCCGCCGTCGCCAGGGCGGCGTTGGTCTTCACCAGCATGTAGACCTTGCGGCGCCACACGCCGTCGGCGTCCTTGAACTTGTTGGAGAAGAAGGTGCCGATCGATCCGGGGTAGCGGAACGACGCCAGCGCGATGTTGGTGTCGGCGACGTTTCCGCCGTTGGGGAGGTACTGGCTCTGGAAGCGGCCCTGTCCGTTGCTCATGACTTGTCTCCTTGCCTGGGGTCAGGCGCGAGCCACACCCCCAAGCGGCAAAGGGGAGGAGCCGGAAGTCAGGCCGGCCCCTCTCCGAGGACTTAGTTCGTGATGCCGTAGAGCGCGCGGTGCAGACGCGGCATGCGGTTGGTGATGGTGCCGGCGAAGAGCGTCTGCCCCACCAGCGTGTTGTTGTCCTGGGCGCCCTTGAAGCCGGTGAAGCCGAAGGCGAACTTCGGCGACTGCGCGATCCACAGGCGGATGTGCGCGTCGTCGCCCTGGGGACCGAAGTTCAGCCACCAGAAGGTCTCGCCGGCCGCGTTGTAGTTGCCCAGGTTGTCGTCGTTCACGCCGTCCTGCCCGGGGCAGTACTGCGACTGCATGATCGTCGCGTTCTGGAACTTGAGGCCGGGGAACGCGATCTCCGGGTCCTTGGTGTCCACGAGCTGGTGCGGCAGGAAGGTCTCGCTCATGAACGCCATGCAGCGATTCGTGGTGAGGCCGGTGTCCGGGTACTGGCTGCCCAGCACGCACGAGTTGTAGGTGTGCGTGAGGAGCCGGTAGCTCATCGTGGTGTTGGACGGCGTGGAGATGAAGCCGGTGGGGCTGTTGAGCGCGCTGCCCACGCCGGTGCGCGTCTGGCCGCCGTAGCTCGGGAACGTGATGCCCGACCACGTGGTGTTGCTGCCGTCGGTCATCGCCTCTTCGAGGCCGTTGATCTCGAGCGAGCGGTCCTGGCCGCCGGTGTGCTGGCCGTGTCGGAAGGCCGCGATCTCGAGCATCGCCGACATGGCGAGGGCGCTTTCACGCAGGTCCTGGCGCACGGTGGAGAACACCGCCTGCGGGCCGGCCAGCTCGACCTCGATGTCCTCGAGGTACTCGACGGTGGAGATCTGGTAGTACCGCGCGTTGAAGAGCAGGCCCGTCTTGGTCTGCTTGCGGATCTGCGGCCCGAAGTTGCCGCCGCGCGCGTACGCCGCGCCCTTGGGAGCGTCGTACAGGAAGTTCTCCTGGATCTGAGGACCGTTCCAGCGTCGGGTGAAGCGGGTCTTGAGCTTCGCCATCAGCGGGCCGGAGCGGAAGTAGTTGTCCGCCACACCCGGCATGATCATCTTCTGGGTGACGGTGTTCAGTTCGTCGAGCTGCGGTACGAAGGGCATGGCGTTCCTCTCTCACACCCCGGACTGTCCGGGGAGGCTCAGGATCTGCCGGCGACCAGTGCGTGGTACGCCGCCGTCACCGCATTGGGGTCGAACGCCTTGGGCGCCTCGCCGTTCGGGGTGAGGTGGTCGAGGGGCGAACCCTCGCCGACGGGGTACGGCACAGCGGCAGATGGTTGCTGTCCGATTTCGGAGAGCACCTGCGTCCGGATCTCGGCCTCGAGCTTCTTGCGGTCCTCGGCCTGGATCTTCGACTGGCGCTCTGCGATCTTGTCTTTGAACACGTCCTGGTAGGCGCCGTCCATGCGGAGCTCACCGAGACGCGGGTGGCTGAGAATCAGGTTGATGTCGAGCACCTCGCCGAAGTGCTGCTGATGCTGCTGGGCCAGACGCACCGCGTCGGCCGTGAAGGCGGCGTAGAACGACTCACGACGCGCGAGCTCGGTGTTGAAGTCTTCCCGCGTGAGCGCCCCGGCGGGCGCGGCGGCCGCCGGCGCGGGTCTCGCAGGCTCGGCTGTCACAGGAGCCACCGGCGCGGCGCCCACAGGATCCTGGCCCTGCGTCTGCACCCAATCCGTGAGCTCCTTGTGCCACGTCGAGAGCGCGTTCATGTTGCGTGAGTAGTCCGACTGCCGAAGGGCGCCGTTCCCCACCTCGGTGAGGAACCCGACCGCATCGGGCGAGTCGAGGAAGGACTCCATCTGCGAGCGCAGCGCGTCGGGCAGATGTTGGAGGACTCCGACGGCGAAGCTCTTGCCGGCGTCCTGCGGAGAGGTGCGTGCCATGGTGCGTGTCTACGGCTTTCCCTGATTGATCGGCGCGGGAGGTTCTCAGCCCATCCGAGCCCCCGGCGTGACACCGGGGACAGGTCCCACCGTGGGACCCGGGGGCGTGAGGCCACCTCCTGCCGTCATCAGCTTGGCGAGGGCGCGCTGGAGAAGCTCCTTGCACGCCGCAAAGTCGGGCGCGATGTCAGGAGCCATCTGCGCCATGGTGTCGAGCATCTCGCCGATCGAGGAGCCGCTCTGCATGAGCGCCAGGATCTGCTCGGTCGGGAGCTGCCGCGCGCTGGGGGGACCGAGAGGCCCCGCACCCATCGCGGAAGAGATCGGCGCCTGCATCTGCGGGTGCGGCGGCGGGCCGTCGAGGATCGAGGACGGTCCACTGCGACCTGCGTAGTCGGCCAGATTGCCCGGTCCTGCCATGAGAGATCCTCGTACACGACAAAGGCCGGCGAAGGAGGAGTTCCCCCTGCGCCGGCCGCGTGCGCGGTGGCTCACGATGAGCGTCGCGCGAAAGCCTGATTGCCGAGTAGCCTGCCCTACTTCCCGGGCACTGTCAAGGTCACCCGGTCGTAGGTACCGATGTCGAGCGCCTGCGGTACACCGTTCTTGAGGTGGATCACCACCGGGACCGCGCCGGTGACGCGCTGCTGGTGGAGGGCCTCGAGGACCCCGGCCAGGGTCATGGAGGTGGCCGGAGGTGCGAAGCCGCCGAGCGATGGGCGGGAGGTGGTGCCCATCTACTTGTCGCTCTCCGTCGTCGTGGTTCTGGTCCCCCCGTCCTTGCTCTCCTGCTTGGGCGGGGCGTCACCGCTGGCCTTGCGACCGGCGGGGTTCTGCGTCATGCCGATGCCGAGCATCTGCTGCGCCATCAGGCGTTCGGTGATCGTCACCGGCGAGCGCATCTCGAGATAGCTCCCCGGCGCCTGTGGGTTGAGGATGAAACGCCCCATCTGCAGCCCGGCCGCGAGTTCATCCGGCCCCGGCTCCTTGAGCGGCGCCAGCGGAATCGGCGGCGGCGCGCCCATGTTGGGCCGTTCCAACCGCTCCATCAGGGTCCAGATGTCCAGGTACCCCATGCGCGCGAGCTGGAAGTCCATCATCTTCTCTTCCTGCGCGTTGAACGCCAGGACCGAGTTGGGCGCCACGACGAACGCCATGAGCTGCGCCATCGCCTTGGCCCGCTGATCGCGCGGTCGGCTCTGATCGAACGCCGGGTCGTAGTCCGGGTTCTGGACCGGCATCCCGGTCATCGGGTCAGTCGTGGTCTGCGACATCGCCGGGAGGAGCGTGCCGGGTTCGAGATCGAAGTCCTCCAGCGTCTGCCCGGCGTCGCCGAGCATGTGCACCCGCTTGGCGGAGGTCTGGAACTGCAGCGAGTTGTAGAGGATCTGGTGGCTGGCGTCGCGGAGGAACGCCTCGAACATGCGGCCCTCGAGACGGAGCTCCGGGGTCATCGCCTGATAGAACTTCTCGATGGTCCCTTCGGCGGGGAGCTGCTTGAGCTGCTGCAACGCTTCGAGGTTGCCGGTGCCGGCGAGCGACTCGAAGCGGGCGGTCAGCCCTTCGAGCATCTGCGCGGCCATGGCGAGGATCTGCGGCTGCGGCCCCTCCACAGGCTTGAACGCCTTGTCCACGTCGATCACCTGCCCGCGCAGCTTGATGTTCTGTCCGGGACGCCGCGCGTTGTAGACCCTGGCGGCGGTCTCGCCCACCGCATTGGTGTCGATCACGGTGGAGCGGTTGAGCCACTGTTCGATGCCGAGCAGCACGCCGCGTCCCAGCCGGTTGATCGCATCGTTGACCGGCGTGAGGTCGGCCAGCGCACTCTGCCCGAGGAAGAACCAGGGGAGCTTCCACGGCATGAAGCGCACGAAGGGGTAGAGGCCGTGGAGGTACGGCGCGCCGCCGTCGTAGAGGACTGCGCGATCCGTACGAATGATGAGGCGCTTGTTGGGGTAGAGGAGATCCCCAGGCTCCACGGTGTACGCCCACGGCTTGGTCGGGTCCCCCACCACCACCGGCGTGCTCTTGAGATTGCGACTGCGATCGGTGAGGTAGCAGCGGTAGTAGAGCACGTCGCCCGAGCGCACCGGGCCGGCGCCGCGCGGGACACCGGAGAGGCCGGAGAGCGTGTCCGCCGGCGTCTGCATCGGCGGGGCGATCCGCTGGAAGAGACCGCGAATAGAGGCGAGGAGACCATCCGCCGTCGGGGCGATGTAGGCGGCGAGGTGCGGGTACTGATCCCGCAGCACGTTCACCGAGTGGACCTCGCGGAAGATCACCCCTTCCCACGATTGCACGCTGCCATAGCGCGAGGGGCGGATCGGCAGCGTGTCGCGCGGATCCTTCGGGATGATCTGGTGGTCCTGCTTCGCGCTGTTCCACTCGATCATCATGTCGGCAGTGCCGCACGCCCAGGCGATCTTCATCACATCGCCGAACGCCACGTCCGCCATGTTGTTCAGGTACCACGCGATCGTCAGCTTGTTGAGGAGATCTGCGGTGGGCGCGTACTTGGGGTTGAGGCTGCGCCACCCGAAGGTCGGCTTGAGATCGGTGAGCGCGCTCACGTGCGCCTGTGCGGCGCGCCGGCAGAGATTGAGCGTGAACTTCTCGATGTCGGCGAGCGTGCCGGCGGCCACACCCTGGATCCCGAGCTTGTGATCGCCCGAGACGTAGGCCATCCCCTCCGACATCTTGTGGTAGTTCGGGTCCTGCTGGATGAAGCCGTCGCCCTCGGCGATCGCCTCGTCCAACCAGCCCATGAGCTTGGAGTTGTACCGAGGATCGCGCCCGTTGAGCGCGTCGTCGGTCATCACCGGGAACTGGTAGAACCCTGCAGTGGAGTACGACATGCTGCCTCGCTAGAGAGGGTCCATCGGCAGGGCCGACGCGAGGTCTTCCTGCGCGCCAGGGCCGAAGGATTCGTCCACATCCCCACGCTCGATGCGGAAGCGGGGCCGTCCCTTGTCGTCGGTGAAGGAGGGCGGTGGTGTCTCCTCCACCGTGCCGAGCGTGTTGACGCTCATGTTGCTCTTGTTCTGCGAGTAGCCCCGGATCACGTAGGGCTGCCCGATGCCCTCGGCCGCGAGCTGTTCGCTCTGCCGCTCGAACTCGCGGATGTCGTGGAGCGACTCGAAGCGCATGCCGTTGGGGCCGATGGGAACCTCAATCGGCGAGGTGTTGTGGAAGTCGATCGCTGGGGCGTGCCCGAAGCGCGGCGCCGGCGGGTCCACCATGGTCGCGGTGCGACGCCACTTCATCGGGGCGCCACAGCACTCCGGCGGGTCCCCGATCTGGTGGGGACGCCGCTTGGCGGTGCTGCAGGTGCCGCACTGGAAGATCTGGTAGAGGACGGCGTTGTGCATGGCTAGGCCGTAGGAGCGGCGTCGGCCACCGGCACGCCTTCGACGTATTCCACCTTGGTGACCACCGGGACCTCGGCCGCCGCCGCCGGGAGGCGGAAGAAGTTGGAGAGGAAGGTCGCGGCGATCCGCCCGATGTACTCCTCCGGCGTCTTCTCCTCCCGCGCGGCGAGGCGGGAGATCTCCTCGAGCTGCCCGGCCGGGAAGTCGAGGCGGATGTCGCCCAGGCGGATCGAGGCGAGGCGCTCGATGTACTGGACGATCTGCGCCACGGTCTGCGGCGGGAAGGTGCGGCCGGCGGCCATGCCGATCCGATCGAGGTCACCGCCGTGCAGGACCAGGAAGGGACGGCCGGCGTAGGCGGCGGTCTTGGTGAGGAGCCGAATGGCCTCCGCCTCCACGGCATTCGGCGCGAGCAGCGCGGAGGCCGGAAGCTGGGAGGTGATCTCCTCGGCGAGCTGGTCAGGAATCGTGATCCGCATGAGAGGTGCGCTCCTTGGGCTCACACCTGCGACAGGCGGGTACGAGCGAACTTACAGTAGCACGGGGCCCGGCGCTGGGCCGGGGAGAACCCCCGGACGCGCAGATCGATGGAGGCGTCGTCAGCGTCGGGGATGGGAAAGAGCCAACCGCCCACCTCCTCCTCGGCGATATCCGTCGGCAGAAACGCCCGGTCGCCGGTGTCCAGTTTCATCAGGCAGATCACCCCCACCCGAGGCGCCCACCCGGTGAACACCCGGGCCTTCACCCCGCCTACCGCCGCGCCCGCCCTAGTACTCCCAGCCATCGTAGACCTCTCCCCTCAGATCGTAGAGCATCTCCTCGAGTTCCGGGTCCAGGCGATCCACCTTACCCCCTTGCACCTGGGCGATCTCCGCCTCGGTGAAGGGCATGCTCTGGTAGTTGTTCCCCCGGGCGTCGTACCCAGAAAGTGCCTCGCGCCGCTGCTCGATCTGGCGGAGGCGCCGGCGCCGGTCGGCCAGCGGTTCGCGCTCCCCGCCGGAGAGACGCCACGACACGTAGTGGCCGATCGCGATCGACATGATGCAGTCGTCGTGCGCGCCGGCGGCGGCGGAGGCGTCGGCCAGCGCCCCGTCGGTCTGGAAGTCGTGCAGCTCGCCCAGGGTGTGCGGCGAGTTGATGATGAGATCCGGGTCGCCGGTGAGCGGGTCGAGGGTGGTGAGTGCCTCGTAGAAGTGGTCGAGGACGATCGGGCGGGTGCGCTGGGTGGTGTACCAGCCTTCTCGGGCGGAGAAGCGATTGGCGTGCGCGGCCGCGCCCACGTGCTCCATCACATAGAAGTGGCGGTACCCCAGATGCAGCCTGAGGGTGTCCTGCGTGCTCATGCCGTGGTTGTTGGTCTCGACCGCCACGCAGGCTTCCCGGCCGGCGTCATCCACGAAGAGATGGCCGAGCGCGTCCACGACGAAGGCGAGCTCGCGCGGCTTGATGCGATCCGAGATGAAGTGCGCGACCTGCTCTTCCGGCCGGGCGATGGTGCCGCGCCGGATCACATCCACGGAAGAGCGGTCCTGGCCGAGCCCGTCGGACACGTCAGCGGAGATCACGTAGACCTCCCCGCGCAGGGGCGGTTCGTAGATCGCACACACCCCCATGCCATCGACGTGGGCGCCACCGGGCGCGAGATCCTTCATCGAGAGCGGGAGGAAGCCGTACCCCTGCGGGATGATGGCGAGGTCGTCGGAGAGCCGCGCCAGCTTGCGGGGGAGCGGTGGGAGGCCACGCGGGGGCATCAGACCATCTCCTCGGCGTCGGCGGCGTGCGCCGGCATGGCCAGCTCCTCCTCGAGGTCACGCGGCGAGAGCTGGTGGTCGCGCAGATCCGCGATCAGCGTGTTGGGAAGCACGCGGTAGAGGAGCCGCGCCGGGCGCTGCCGGTTCCTGAGGTAGTCGATCTGCGCCGGGGTGAAGATGCTGCGGCCGGAGTACTGGAACGCCTCCTCAGGCTCGGCGGGGTATTCCTCCAGGAACTTGTAGAGCGCGTCCTTGTCCTCGGCGGCGCGGCGCTGCAGGTGGTACCAGTAGAGCTGTTCCTTCGAGAGGCGGTAGGTCTCCCCGCCCATCCAGCGCGGGCCATGCTGCGCGACACGCGCGGCGTAGGCGATCACGTCGTCTGGGGGTACCCAGCCCGTCGGGCAGGGCGCCCAGTACTTGCTCCGCTCGGCGTACCAGGGAATGAAGATGTTGAAGCTCCGCCCGTTCCCCGCCTGGGTGGTGAGCCACTCCTTGTGCCACCAGTTATGGCGCCCCTTGGCCGTGCTCTCCTTCGCCATGAAGGTGCGCGGCGTCATCGGGATCGCCGGCATCAGCGCGTCATCGATCTGCCCAGCGTTCTCCCAGGTCGAGAGCTCCGTGAGGTGCGCGACAGAGTAGGTTTTGCTGCGGCCGATCTGCCCCTTGCTCCCGCCGTCGTCCTGGAGCGCGCCCTTCATCGACTTGCCCGACTCGACCACCACCGTCGAGTGATTGGTGAAGACGATGTGGTGATCCTTGGTGTGGTACTGCTCGTTCGGCTTGAGCCACCAGGGGCAGTGCTCCACAGTGAGCTCGAGCATCCCGAAGAGGCCGGTGGAGCCGGAGTTCTGCGGCACGTCGCTCGCAATCAGCCCCTTGGTGTAGGTCTGCGTCATCACACGATGCGCGAGGATCGACTGGCAGAGGGTGGAGGCGCCGAGCTGCCGTCCCTTGAGGATGTTGAAGAGCAGCCCGTCGGGGTGGCCGATCTTCCGGCGTGCGTGCTCTTCTCGGCCGATCGCATCGAGGATCAGTTGCTGCGAGGTGAAGAGCGGGAAGATCGGCGTGAGACCCTTGGCCGGGTGGACGATGCAGGAGTAGCGCTCGGCGAAGTAGCGATAGTCCACCTTGGTGAGGATGCGCTCGTTGGTGACGAAGCGTTGCTCCTCTTCGGTCAGGCGCCGCGAGGGCGCGCCCTTCTTCGCGTCCCAGAGCGTGGCGAGCTGGCGCGTGCGACGGTGGCACTCCTCAGCGGGGATGGGCGCGGGCGAGGTGCCGTACTGGGACTTGAACGCCCCGCCGATGGGCGAGGCGAGGATCTGGGAGAGGCGGGCATCTACGACGGCGGGGTGATACATGGGGCTATTCCCGCCAGAGGTACTCCAACGTCGTCCTGGTCAGCCACTCCACGTAGTAGGTGAGGGCTTCCTCACTGGCGCGGTCGGTGGAGAGGCCGATCATCTCGAAGACACCAGAGGCGCCGTGAACCGCCTCATGCGCGACGATAGCGGCGATCTGCGGACGTGTGTAGGTCTCGTAGGCTTCTGCACTGACCCAGAACCAGAGACGCTGATGCCCGGCAGGGGTACGCGCGACCAACGTGCGCGCGGCCGCCTTACGCACTTCGAGGAGCGGCGGTTCTGGATGTGCCTGATTGGCCTCGGTGACGAATTGCTCTTCCGGCCCGACACACCGCACTACCCGCACCTTGTAGATCGGGTCATCGATCTCGTGCAGGTAGAGCACCTTCCTGGGAAGGAGACGCGGGAGGGGGCCGATGCGCGTTGTCATCAGAACACCACCACCCCCGCCACGCGAATCCCCTTCTTCCCCGCCGCCACATCCTGCGAGATCTGCCCATGCAGCTCCCAGCCCTTGGGGAGCTTGGCGGCGAACCCGATCACGCGCGTGTCGGCGTCCACCACCACGGCGCCGATCAATCGCTTGCCCTCCGGCACCGCCATGGCAGTCGCAAGGTCAAGTCCGGTGCGGAGGAGGGCACCGGCCTCGGTGCGCGGCGTGGGGAAGGCGCCGCCGGGGTACATCAGAGGCGCTCCAGCAGGAGATCGAGCAGGAAGCCCGGGAGCTTGGCGATCTTGAACTCGACTTCGACGTTGGCGCCGGCGCGGTTGGTGAGCGAGAGGAAGTGCGTGCTGTCGTCCGAGCGCCGAGCGCCGGGGAGCACGTAGCGCGCGTACTCCACCACCCCGTGGCCGTAGTGGGCCACCAGCGCGTCGAGCTTCTCCTGAATCGTGCTGCTGTCCGCTCCCTCCATGATGGAGTTGAGCAGGGCGAGGATCTTGGTGAGGTTCATGACGGTCTCCTACAACGTGGTGGACTTGATGAGCGCGTCAGGCTCGCTGCCGTCGAAGGACAACCGCTGCCCGGCGCGCACGGTGATCGGCGGTATGACCCGCTCGGCAGTCTGACTGTACACCGTCACGGTGAGATCCTTGCGTGCGACGAGGTAGTAGGGGCTCACCGGGCCGAAGGGCACCGTCCACTGACTCCCGCCGACCTGAGTGCCGTAAGCCCGCACAATCCCCCGGGTGTTGTCGTTGCCCGAGCGCAGGAGCTCGTTGGGGAGATCCCAGTGCCGGTTCGGGAAGTTGGCGTTGGCGTTCTGCTTGTCCCCGTTGGCGATGTCACGCGGAATGTAGAGCGCCGCCTTGGGGCACTCCTTGTAGCCGGGCACGTCCTGGGCGTTGCCGAAGCCCCGGATCCCCTCGTCGCAGTGGAAGCAGGTGGCGACGGCGCCGGATAGGAGCGCGACGAGGCGGTGCGAGCGGAGGACCTCAGGCCGGCGCTCGGAGGCGACGGAGGCCCCGGGCCCGATCGGCTCGTTGTCGATCCACGGCTGCCCGATGAGGCCGATGTCCCACGGCTGCCGCCACGGGCGATCCCGCATCTCGCTCTTGGTCTGATCGCGATCGAGGTGGATCAACCCGATGGGACCTTGGGTACGCCGCCACTGCACGTCGAAGGGTACCCCCGGCTCGTCCCAGTAGGAGCCGGTCGCCACCAGATCCGTGTTGTGGATGCTGCGATAGACCCCGACGAGTTCCTGCAGGTCGCCGGCGGTGACCTCGCCGAACATCCAGGGCTCGTTCATGATCTCGGTGGTTAGGACGACATCGGGGTAGTCCTTGAGGATCTGGGCCATGCGCGCGACGTACTCGATCCGGTTGCGCCGCCGATCCATCCCTGCGCCCTTGCCGATGAGCGTGGCCACCACACGCAGCCCCGCCTTGCGGCACTGCTCGAGGTCCCAGCGCACGCCGTCAGCGTGGTGCGGGTCGGTCCAGTCGGCCTCCACGCCCTTCCAGTAGTCGCCGCCGCCCACCGTGTCCACCTGGTACATCACCCTCTTGTAGGTGTACCCGGCAGCCACATCATCGGCGTTGTCGCGGAGGATGCGATCGCGATCGTGCAGCATCGCGTGACCGTGGTAGAAGCGCGAGACGCCGACGAAGGGGATCGGCCCGGAGGCGTCGCCGAGCGCGCGGCCCCAGCGTCGCACGTTGGAGAGCGGGCCGGAGGTGGCGTGGCCCTGGCCGGCCTGCCTGGAGGGGAAGAACGTCTCCCACACGTCGCGGTTGAGGGTGGTGTTGACGAAGGAGCCGCCGCCGCCTTCCGCGCGCAGGGCGTAGCCCCAGGCGGTGGAGACGAGCGCCGAGCCGCCCTTGCAGGGCTCGAGCTGCCACTGCTCCCAGGAGCCGAGGCGATCGCGATTCACCTCGATGCGGCCGTCGGGCTGCGCTGAGACGAACTTCCCCCAGATCCTGAGGCCGAAGCGCGTGCCATCGATCGGCACCACCTCGAAGGACTCGTCCGGGCCGATGCCGGTGGAGTCGGCCCAGAGCTGTCCGGCTTTGCCGTCCGGACGCGGGAGCGCGGGGTTGTACACCCGCAGGTAGTGGCCGTTCCAGGTCTTGTAGGTCGCCATGGGAGAGTCTCAGGCAGCGGGGATGGGAAGGGGCGGTGCGCTGGGGTAGCGCTCGTACAGGCGATTGCTGATCACCCGTAGCGCCATGACGTGCGAGACATCGCGGACGCGGTACTCGGTGTAGGTCGCCACGAGGCGGGAGTACACCAGATCCGGGGCCTCCTTCTCTTCGTGGCCGCGAATCAGCGCGAACGCGCGCAGGAGGTCCTGGAGCTCGGCGTCGGTGGGGCTGGCCATCAGCGCACCCGACGCTTGAAGGTCTGGCGCTTGGCAACCGGCGGGGCGACTTCCCGGCGCAGGAACGGGGCGAGGTAGCGATCCAGCCCGCTGCGCTTGGCGGCCTTGAGGCGCTTCTTGTACTGCCGAGGCGAGAGGTCGAGGCGCCGGCGGACGGCGCGGGCGGATTCGTGCTGGAGGCGGAGCGTACCGTCGCCGGTGCGGACCAACCACTGTCCTGTGTACGTGTGAGCAGTCATGGGAGTGTGCGTCTCCACAAGGGGCCGCTCCTACCCGCCCTCCTTGGGCGTGGCGAGGAAGAAGCCGAGTGCACGCGATTCTACACCCTCCTCGTCACTCTTCGGCATCTTCCCGGCGTCGGCGGTCTGATCGATCATCCAGCTTCTGGCCGCCACCAGCGCATCGTTCACGAGCTCGAGGGCCGGGCGGCCGCCCACCGTCTGCCCGGACGCGGCCTTGAGGACGCTCAGGGTGTTGAGGCCTAGCTCGCCGGTCGCGGGGATGCCGAGGACGCGCTGTAGGTACCTGGTCGCACGCTCCACGCCGGAGTTCACGCCGAAGTCGATGAGCTGCTCGCGTAGCGGGAGGCAGGGCACCCCCGCAAAGGGCGCGAGATACTGCGCGTAGTAGATCGCCTCGGCCTCCTCCTTGGCGAGGGCGCGCACCTCCTCAGGCGTGGCCGGGCGCCCGAGCTTGCGCCAGCGCCCCAGCGTCTCCTGCGTGATGCCGAAGTTGGTGGCGCCGCCGCGATCGCCGGGGACATGACGGAAGCCGCCCTCGCGCCGGAGGATCCCGGCGAGGATCTCCTCTTCGGTCATCGGTGGCGCGCCAGCAGGCGATCCAGCTTGCCGTCGAGGGAGGAGAGCCGCTCGTCCTGGGCTTCGATCAGCCGCTGTTGGAAGCCGAGAAGCTGCGCCTGCGCCTTGATCTGTCCCTCGAGGCGTACCAACCAGACGATCCCCGCGACCGCCGTGAGGAGCAGGGTCACGACCAGGGCGGTCATCTGATCGGTGAGGACCAACGTGACCAGGGAGATGCCAGCACCGGCGCCTGCTTCAAGGGCCGCACGCACAGGGAGGGGGAGGGGATCAGCGGCTGGCACCATCGGGGTGTCTACCTGCGGGAGATCCGAGTGAACAGCGGATGCGCGCATAGTCTCGGCGGTTAGGACGGCGCGCCGGGATCGCCCGGTGCGGGGGTGTACTCGGCGTCGATCGGCGGGAGCGACGGCGTGGCGAGTCCGCCACCGAAGAGGATCTGGTCCATGGCTTCCTGCAGGCGGTCTCCGTCGCCGGCCATCCCACCAGCCGAGGCCAGCGCCATCTGGTTGTTGGTGATGGAGATCCCGCCGGCCTTGGGGAGCAGCCCCGAGAGGTCGAGTGCGAGCTTGCGGGCCTCAGGATCCGCCTCGTAGGCGAGTGCGCCCCGCCCCTTGCAGGTGGCGCAGGGCTCCGGCGAGGGGTTGGGTGCCTCGTCGGTGGGCTCCGGCGTCGTCGCGCCTGTCCCCTCGCAGGCGTAGCAGGTCTCCTCACGCGGGGCGCCCTTGGCCATCACGTCCTTGACTACCGCCGGCGTGCCTCTGGCGATCGCCACCTTGGCCTCGAGGTGACTGGCGGCGGTCAGCCCCTGGGTCACCGCCTCAATGAGCTGCCCGGGCTTCATCCCGGCGGCCCGGCAGAGCTCCAGGAGCGGCGCCTTGGTGTTGGCCGGGTCCGCCAGCATGTGCAGCAGGCGCGTCCCCGGCTTGTCGAGCGTGGCGGTGGCGAGCGCGCCGACGAGGAGGTCTCGGCCGCCGATGCGCTCCTCGAGCTTGGCGACCTCAGCGAGCGCGGCGGTGGCGATCGGCGCCAGCGACTTCTCAGCCATGCAGCCCCCCGAAGGGCGAGGAGAGTCCGCCCAGGCCAGCCGCGTAGCGTGAGGCTTCCGCCTCTACCGCTTCCTGCCGGTTCAGCTCCGCGTGGATCTCGTCGTCGGTGGGAATCCGCCCCATGACGCTGGCCAGCGAGAGGGCGATCTCCTCGATCTTGCGGATGGCCGCGCGATCCGGTCCGTCACTGATGTCCACACTGCCGGCGGGAGAGGCGGATTGGGCGGCGGCGGCCTCAGCAGCGGCGGCCAGGGTCGGCGGATCCATGCCCAGTGCGACCTCGCCGAGCTGGACGAGGCGCTCGAGGGCGGCCGCTTGGCGCTCCATGGCGGCGATCAGGCGCTCAGACGGGCTGGGCCCGAGGAGCTGCTCGAGAAGGGGTGCGGCCATGCCGGGCAGTGTCGCAGCGGGAGAGGGGGAGCGTCAAGCCCGGGTTGCACAGGAAGAGGGCCGCCCACCCCCCTGATACGTGGGACGAGTGATACGACGCCGGCCGTGGAGAGGCGGGAGGGAGGAGGAAGTCCAGCTTGTATCAGTTGTCCCAGATATCCCAAGTGGGACAGGGTGGTACGAGGGATAGGCGCCGCCCCGCCGGCAAAAAGTTGAGGAAAAAGTTGGGGTGAAGCTCAACGCCTCCCCAGGACCCCCCGCCCCCGCCTTCGCGGACAATGCACCCCGGGCATCGATTCTGCGCCGCCTATGCGCCGGGGACATGGGACTAGCGCGCGCTCGCCCTAGCGCAGTCCGCCCAGGCGTGTCAATGGGTACGCAGGATCGCCGGCCGCGCGCCTACTGTTGCCAGCTATACCGGGATAGTGCTAGGATCGGGCTTGGAGTGTAGAGGAGAGGAGAGAGGAGAGAGACAGGGACGCAGGGTACAGGGAGGAGATGGATGACCGCGGCGTCAGCCACGGCATCTGTCCGAAGTGCAACGAGCTGTGGTTGACGCACCGCAGCGATCCGAGGAGATGAGCCGATGGCAGATCTGAACGGTCGGATGTCGATGGATGAACTGATCGCCGCGGTGAAGACGCATGCGCTCGAGCATTACGAAGAGAACGGTTGGGACTTCGTAATCGAGTGCTTCGAACGCGACGAGTTGGAGAAGTTGCTGCGCGAAGCCGGCGCAGCGACGTTGGAGGCAGCGATTGAGGCAGTCGGAGAGATCGCGAAGCTCCACGACGAACGCCGGCGGGAAATTCGCGCGACGGCCTGGTGACCACCGACCCGCCCCACCCCGCACCGAATCGGCGCACCTCGACGCACCAGACCGTACCAGACCGCGCCAAACCGTTAGACCTAGAGGACAGCGCCCACGCCGGCCAGACCCGGACTGAGCGCCTTACACAGGAGACCGACCCCATGGAACGCCTCATCGTGATCAGGAACGTCTACCAGACGCCCCAGACCAAGCCCGCCCGCCGCATCAACCGCCGCGCCACCCTCGCCGAGGCCAACGCCAAGCTCATGCACCATCGGATCGCCTACAACGCCGATTGGAGGGAGTACCGCGTACGCCCCACCGCCCCCACCCTCAGCCCGGCCGCCCGCGAGTCCCAGACGTACCACACAGACGACATCAACGACGCCATCCTGACCGCCCAGCACATGGACACGGCCGCTAGGGAGGCCCGCTAGCCATGCCCCGCCGCCAGTCCTACCCCTACCGCGTCCACCTCACCATGCGCGCCGACATGCGCGCCGACAGCCGGAAGGCCGCCGACGAGCAGATCCGGACCGCCCTGGCCTACCTGCTGATGAGCGCCCCGCAGATTGCCGGCGGCGCCCGCCTCACCGTCGAGAGTGCGTGTAGCGCCAAGATCGAATCCCCCAGGCACGCCGCCGGCAGCCGCCGAGCGTAGGAGAACCCCATGACCAGATCTATCGAAGCGATCTCACGCCTCTGGACCGTGTGGAGCAAGGCCGGCGGACCCGTCCCCGGCGCCATCGCGGTGGAGTACGACACCGCCGCCAGGATCTGCGCCGAACGCCGCGCCTCAGGCGTCGCCCCTTCCAAGGAGCGCCCGGTTCGCTGCCGGGCCGCCCTCGCCATCAACGACGACGGCATCGTAGCCGCCGGCCGCCTCATCTACCCGAAACGCTAGGAGACCACACACCATGCCCCGCACCAGCCCCAGACGCGCCCCGCGCCTCACCGAGCGCCCGACACACGCGCTCCGCCCCACGCCCATCCGCCCTCACGAGATCATCGTATCGGCCACCGTGCAGCACAGCGCCGGCCCGCACCCGGCCGTACTCCTCGCCCACGACGAAGGCGCCATCTACATCGACACCCGGCGCGGGCACTTGGAACTCCCCGCCAGCGACGGCAAGCCCGCGAGAACCGCCGCCCTCGCCCCCGGCCGCCTCACCATCGCGCGCAGAGACGCCCTGAACCTCGCCGCATGGCGCCGCACGCTGGCCGGAGAGGAGTAAGGCGCGTCATGCACAAGACCGCCGCCCACTTCGCCCTCGAACTCGCCACCTTTGCCGGCGCCTTCGCTGCACTGGCCGCGCTCGCCCACTTCACCCGCTAGGAGTCGCACCAATGCCCCGCCCCAACCTCGCCGGATACGCGCCGAACTTCAACACCCTTGCCCGTGCCATCAAGGACGGACACGCCGCAATTATCGAGAGCCTCGACACCAGAACGCACCGCCGCGCCGTGATCGTCGTCGCACTGACACGCAACCCGGACGACACGATCCTGGCGGACCTGTTCGAGGTGCTCCGCATCGCGAATCAGACGGTGCAGTGCTGGCGCCGGGAGGCGGGCCGCATCGGCGATCGGGCGGTCGACGAATGGCGCCGCGGCTACCTGGGAAGCGCCGAGGCCTCGTTCGTGCTGGCGTTCCGCCTAGGGCGCGCCGCGCTGGCGTTCGAGAACATGGCGGCGCGGCTGTCACCCGGCATCCTGGAGGAGCTGGCACGGATGCGCGTGCTGGAGGAGGAGCTGGCCGCAGATGATCCCCCTCGCCCAGCTTCTGGACGGCAACCCCTACGAGTACCTCGCCAGCCCGGACCCCGACAGCGACGGATACTGCGCCCCGGACGGTAAGGTCATCACGCAGACGCAGGCCGACCACGCCGAGAACAGCCCCGCCGACTCGCCCACGCTGGACGAGATCGCGCGACTCATGGCCGATGAGGAATGGAACGCCGACACCGCCGACAAGATCGCCGCCATCTTGCGCGCCAACGGCCGCGACCTCACGCCGACGCACGAGTACCCCGACGCCACCAGCACCACCGACGAGACCCGCTAACCCCGCACGGTACCAGGAGCAGACACCATGACCAACCGATACGACGCCGCCAACCAGTTCGCCAACCGCCCCGCTGACGAATCCTTCGGCACCCTCGCCGGCTTTCTCGCCCACCTCCGCGACGAGAAGCAGATCAGCCGCGAGACCACCCGCGCGATCAAGGACATCCGCGCCAACCCGCACACCAACGGCGGGATCGTGCTGACCTCGCGCGGCCCCGACGGACAGGAGCGCAGCGGCCACCTCACCCACTGGGCGTTCGGCCAGATGGCACGCACCATCAACGCGCCAGCCGGGTACCTCCGGAGCCTGCCCGCCGACATCACCGCCGCCGCCACCAATTTCGGGATCAGCAAGGTGGCCCGGCAGGACCTGAAGATCCTCGCCAAGAAGGCCGGCCAGGCGGAACCGACGATCATTCGCGCGATCACGTCCACCAGCTACTCTCGCGTTTGGTCGGCGGACCTGTACGGCGACCTCGCCGAGCACCTCACCCCGCGCGGCTTCGACCTGCCGCCCGTGTGGCCGCACCTCGACAAGCACGGGACGGGAAAGGCCGGAGCGTACGCAGGCGACCGCGACGCCTTTCTGATCCTCGCCCTGCCCGAGAGCAGCATCGTACACGACCCCACCGCGCGCCGTTCACGCGTGCCGCTGCCGATGGGCATCAACCCCAGCCACGACGACGGCGCCATGTTCCCGGCGATCATCGTGAAGAACTCCGACGTCGGCGCCTCGTCGGTCACCATTGAGCTCATCTACATCCGCTACATCTGCGGGAACCACATTCTGTGGGGTGTCGAGACCGGCAGCTCATGGAAGCGCCGCCACGTCGGCCAGAACGCCCAGCGCGACAGCGTGAGAGAAGTTCTCCGCCTCTCCGCCGCCCTCGCTGACCACAACCCCGCCGACATCGAGCGCATGATCAAGACGCTCGCCGAGCGCGAGATCGCCAACACCAAGGACGGCGTGATCGAGGAACTCCGCGCGCTGGGGTACTCCGAGGCCGACGCGAAAACCGCATACGAGGCCACCGAGACCGAGCAGAGCAGCACCACCGCCAGCCCGCGTAGTTTCTGGGGCATCGTGCAGGGCACGACCTACGCCAGTCAGCAGACCGGGTACCAGGACGAGCGCTTCACGCTGGACCAGCTCGCCGCCAAGGTACTGACCAAGGGGCGCGCGCTGGTCGCCGCCTAGCGCCCACCAGGTACGCCGACGCTGTACAGGACGCACGGACGGCCCCGCGTCGCCCGTGCGCCCGATAGAGCGCCCGCAGACCGCGAGTGACTCAGCGAGGAGATCAGAGACCATGACACAGGAACAGCAGCGCCCGCCGATCGAAGTACGCATCACCCCGAACGACGGGGGATCGCCCGCCGGCAAGCTGGCCGACGCGGAGTTGATCTTTACTACCGGCGCGCTGGCCGGGCTCAAGCTCTTAGGCTTTGCGATCTGGGAGCGCCGCAACAAGGACGGCCGTAACGTCACGTTTCCGGCCCGCCAGTATTCGATCAACGGCGAGCGCCGGAGCTTTGCGCTTCTCCGCCCAGTGACGGAGACCAAAGCACAGGACGAGGTGCGCGATCTCATCCTCTCCGCGTACGCCAGATGGGAAGCGGAGAACCCCTCCGCCCCCGTCGAGCAGGACCACACCAGCGACGCGTACTTCTAGGAGCGCCCACGCCATGACCGCAGGACACTACCCGATGATCCCACGCTTTACCGAGATCCCCGGAGAGACGCCGAACGCCACAGGACGCCGCGCCCTCGCCCACGCCATCGCGCACGGCACCGCGACGATCCCCGACGAGGGTATCGAGCAGGCGATACGCATAGCGACCGTCGCGCTAGCAGCTCCAGGCATCGCCGCCACCGCCGCCGACAGCATCACCGGCACCGTGCACGCGCTCAGGGCCGCACTGAGGCATCGTAAGGACGCCGAACAGGAAGACCGCGCCAAGATCGTCGAGCAGCTCGCCCAGATGACGCAGGACAGCAACGGAGGAGGAGGGACCAAGGTCCCCGCCCATCGTACGCCGCCGCCCTCCTACCCGCCAGCGCCGGCAATGGCCGCACTACCGGCCGCACGCGCCACCAGACCGCAACACGCGGAAGACCTCTTCTAGCCCCAGCACAGGAGCCCACGCACCATGAGCCCCAAGAACCGCCGACACGCCAACGCCGCCACCGTGGCCCAGGTACGCGAAGCGAGGATCGCGTACCAGGTCACCGGCGCCCACATCCCAGCAGACGCCATCGCCGGCAGCGGAGAGCAGGCAGCCGCGTACATGCGCGCCGCCCTGCCCACCGACGACCCACGCGAGCACTTCGCCGTGCTCGCACTCGACACCAAGCACAGGGTGATCGGCCACTACCTGTTGAGCGTAGGCACGCTGGATGCCGCACTCGTACACCCACGCGAGGTGTTCCGCTTTGCCATGCTGGCCGGCGCCGCCAAGATCGTGATCGGCCACACGCACCCGAGCGGGAACCCCTCGCCAAGCGTGGAGGATCTCAGCCTCACGCGCCGCATCGTGGCTGGTGGAACGCTGCTAGGCGTCCCGTGCGTGGACCACGTGATCGTGGGCTGTACCTACGGCGCCCCGCTGCCGGCCCCGGCACTGTCGCTCAGGAGCGCCAACCCGGCGATCTTCACCGCGTAGGCCCCGCCGCCGCCCTCGCCCGCCCTACACCGTCCGCGACTACCCCCGAGGGAGGAGCGACGGAGGGGCGGCAGGGCGGCGCCTTTCGGTGCGCGGATGTGGTGGTGCGCGGCCCTGGCCGACACCTCGACACGCGGGCACCGGGAAAAGAGATCGGGCCGGCACCGGGAAAAGGAGAAGCGTATGCCACAGGAAACGGCAGGCGGGGGAGTGTTGAGCAGGGTACCGGGGAAGGAGAAGAAGGGGAAGCCGATGTACCTGGTGTACGTCGAGTGGCAGACCGGAGAGGCGGAGATCCTCGCGGCGTTCACCGGCAAGGATGCGAAGAAACGCGCGGAGAGGTACGCCGAGGAGAAGCGCCACGAGTACGAGGCCGGGTTGTGGATATCCGGTAGGCGCTACTCAGTCTGGGGACACGAGGGGAACGAGGCCCCGGACTGGGACGTGGACGTACACGTCGAAGCGGTGGAGACCAATCCGAGGATTCCCTACGCCTACAGGAGAGGGAAGCTGCGGATGGAACGAAGGATCAGGGAAGCACAGGAGGAGAGGAGCCGGCGATGAAACTACTGTACTGCCCGAGCTGTGGAGACGCACGGGCGCTGCACAAGGACTACCCGGTGAGCTGTGACTGCGGCAGGGTACACGGGAGGTACGACGCCGACGGCAAGCACGCGACCGTGAGCAGGCACGCACAGGTGATCGGGATTGCCAACATCGATCTACTGCACGCGACGAGATACACACGCAGCAACATGGAACCCCCGGATGCCGGGTACAGAACCTTGCGCGCGTGGATGATCGCACCGGGGGCGAGGGTACGGTGGGAAGGAGACGACGATGCCAAGTGACTTCAACCTGACCATCAGTCGGCAACGTCTGAACGAGATCGCGCCGGCACTCCTAGACGAGCTTCGGGAGTACGTCATCTACGGGCTGTGCCGACAGGGCAACGCTGCAGAACGACGCGCCCTCGCGGAGAAGTTTGCCGACTTGGCAGACGGCACGCTGAAGAAGTTCCCCGACCTGAAACTCTGTCACGTCGGCGCGAAGACGACGGTGGTAGAAGGAGACGACGATGCCACTCAAGACTGACGACGTGAGCAGTGCTAGCGACGCCAACGCGCTTCTTCACGATGTCGAGTACTACCTCGCCAAGGCCCTGGCCGCTGCGATTCAGGCCGACGCGCCGCAGATGGTACGCCGGCTTCGGTCGGACATCAAAGCGGTGGGTGGAGCGATCCGGCATGCACAGCACCGGCTGTACCGTGCGTGTGAAGGGAAGCCGATGCGAAGGAGTGGACTCTAATGGCCGACACACCCCTCACCTACGCGACCGATGTACTCGGCAAGATCATCGAGGAGACAGAACGCCCGCTCGGATGGCAGAAGCGCGGCCTCTCCTACACCGCCAGTGGGTACGGCCACATTCCCACGAGCAGGATGGTACGCTTCGCCAACGCGCCGAAACGCTGGCGGCGGGTTTGGATGATGCAGTACAGCAACGCGGGTACGGCGTACGTGAAAGAGCGCACCAAGGCGAACCCTGGCCGAGTGTTGATCGTGCGCGATGCGGAGCTGCTGTGATGCCTCAGCAACCTCCGCACCCCCGCGAGCTTGGCGCCCAGCGCTTTTTCGCCCGCGTCGAGCGCTTCACCCTGGAGTGCCCGCACTGTGGAATGGTGCACTCCAGTGTGGATGCGTACGACCCGAGGACCGCACGGTGGAAGTGCCACGGCTGTGACTGGACCTTTGTGATCGGCCTGCTCGCATGGCCGGCGCCCAAGGGGCTGGGCGCGGGCAGGACGCCGGATGATCAGATCCCTGGCCCAAGGGAGCTGGCACAACTGAGAGCAGACGGTGGCGGCTTCTGGATGCCCGAGCACCTGAGGCAGCGCGGGACGATGGACATGAGCAACCTCACGGCCGGAGAGCGCCCCGAGCCGGTGGACGAGGTGGATCTCGAGCTGACCCTACGCCCGCCAGATGGGAAGTTCCCGCGCGACTGGCCAGGGACGGCAGACGAGCCGACGATGAAAGGGATTCCGGAAGAGCGGAAGCAGAAAGGACGGATTCGATGAAAGGCACAGCACAGAAAGAGCTACTGCAGTTCCGGGGGCGCAACGGCTGGGTACGCTACGACCGACATCGGGTATGCGGCCTCATCGGCGCCGGCAACGATCCGATCGTCGTGGAGCTCTTCTCCCGTCGCCTGGGCGAGTACCCGCCCTTCGTCCTGCTGGGCGAACGCGAGGAGGTCCGCGCGCTACTGCTGCAGGTGGTGGCGGAGATCGACGCACAGGGCGCCGAGACCCAGCCGGCGGAGATCCTCACCGCCCTGCAGGAAGGAGCCTAACCCGTGCCGAGGAGAACGATCTGCCAGTACAGCGCCGCCGCCATCGCCCTGGTCGTACTCGCCGTGCTCTACCTCGCCGCATGGGTAGTGAGTTGGGACGCCTTCAACCGCCCCCGGCCGCTGCAGATGCACAAGACCAAGCACCACTAGGCCGCTCGTACCACCCCGCCAGCCCTCCCCGCTCGATTCGACCCTCAGGTACCGCCCCGCCGGGGTACCCGGGGGGCGAAACCTCAGATTCTATCCGGGTACATCCCCACCAAAACAGACGGCACAGGTCCGGTGATACAAGATATCCACAGGCTAAAGCATTGTACCTGCTGGGCAAACGCCACTTTTGCACATTTGGTACGTACCTGATACTAAGGCCAACTGCCCTAATGGTATTTGGTATTTCGCCTGATACAAGTGCCGTTTAACTAAACATAAGAGAGCCTGGTACTTAGGGGTACCCAGGGGGGCGAAACCACTTGTATCAACCCCCGTCTGCGGGGGGTCCACTTGTGGTCGGCAGGGTAGGCACCCACAAGATGTTGTGGTTTCGCCTCCTGTAACAGACTACGGCGGAGCTGGATGGCGCGCCGGCACCGTCCCACTCATACCACCAGGGGGGCCTGATCGGAGCGTGCCGGGGCGTCCGGTGATACAAACAGGACGGGGGAGACTCCCAGGTGCCCCCGGAAACCTCCCCCTCTGAAAAGCGCGCCGGCGCCCGCTGCCGGGGTCAGGCCACCGTCACCGCCTGATAGATCCCCCGGGACACCTGACGGACCCTGCCCTCGTCGCACAAGGCGTTGAGGCGACGGTAGACCGTCATGCGGCTCACCGAGCGTTCGGCCCCCACCTCCACCAGTTCGGTCGCCTTCTTGGGTTCGGCGAGGAGCGAGAGCAGCCAGTCCACGTCCTGGAGCGGCTTCTTGACGCCCTTGGCGGCCGTGGTGGACTCGAGCGGCTGTCCGTCGATCGGCACGAAGCGCCCCTCGTCGTCGCGGCCCATGGCGAACATCTGACTCTTGGCGTGGTGTGGCGCCCACAGGAAGGTGTACGAGCTGCGATCGGTTTCCTCTGGTGAGGCGAGGTAGAGCTGGGTGTCGGTGTAGCCGAAGAGGGCGGCGGAGCCGAGGATGCGATCCTGGAGCCGGAGGTACGTCTCCTTCTTGTCGGCCTTCTGCTTGGCGGCGTGGGCGGTCCCGACGATGCAGATCCCCTTGTCGATGCAGATCTCACGGAGCTCGGAACACGCCACGAGGCAGGTGTCGTAGTCGAGCAGATTGCCCCCGAGGAAGAGCGCCAGGGGATCCACGTAGATGAGCGACGGCGTGGGGAAGACACCAGATCCGTCGAGGGAGACGCGATCCAGGCACTCGCGGAAGATGGCGATCCGCTCGTGCTTCTTGCGGAGGCGGGACTTCTGGAACTTCCGGTCGTCCTGGAGCGAGTAGTGCGGGAACGCATCGGCATCGATGCCCTGCACGTCGAACCACTTTCTGGTGGAGTCGTCCCAGCTACGGTCGGCACCGATGAACGCTTGGTAAATGGGCTGGGATGGCGCTGGGAGGGTGAAGAAGGGTTGCTGACGCTGCAGCGTCTGCACCATGTAGACGAGGAAGGCGGTCTTGCCGGTGCCGGGCGCGCCGGCCAGGAGGTTGACCGAATGCCGGAGGATCACCGGCGGCATTGGGTCGTGGACGAAGATGTCGGACATACGCGCTCCGGAATGGAGATCCACCAGATTGGGGGCTGGAGCGCGTGAAAGTGCGGTGGAGAGACGGGAGCGTGGGGAGGTTGGGGACGCGGGGAGACGCGCTCGAAAGCTGAGAGAGTGTCGCAAAGCTCGACGGGGCTGTCAACGCCCCAAGGCATGGTAGGGGTGGCGCGTGTCTGCCCCTGTATTTAGCGGCTTGCACGACTGGCAACAGTGCGCGTAGAGTCTTGGGCATGGCGAGCGCACACTCTCCACCCTCCGGCAGTTCTCCCACTCCACCAGATCGACCCTGGACCAGCTTCGCGCAGGCGCTGGCCGGTGCGGCGGCGCTCCACGACGAGCGGCGGCCACTCAAGCTGCGCGTGCGCTGGGAGGTCTACGACTATAGCAAGCAGCGGTTTGTGTACCTGCCGGGGTCCACGTTCACCTACGCGGTGAGGCAGCGGGTGGAGACGCTGGCGGAGCGGTTGTGGCGGGCGGTCGAGGTAGTGCTCGGTTAACTTCCTGGAGGGCGAGATGGCGAGGAAACGATACAAGACGACGATCGTACGCAGGTTGCGGCAGCTCGGGGCTTGTGTGTCGGGGCTGCAGTACGTAGCGGGCAAGATTCGGTTCACGCTCGACAAGTGAGGGCCGCGCGGGCGCGACAGATGCGGGAGGGGGCGTAGATATGGACATCACACGAGAGATCGCGATCAAGGTGCGGGACGTGGTGGCGGCGGGGCTGTCACACGGCATGGGCACGCCAGAGCCGGGGCAGATGTGTGTGGAGGCGGCGGTCTGCTACGCGATGGGCCTGCCCCATAGCGACAAGCCGACGTGCGTGAGTCCGGCGATTCGGGCGCTCAAGATCGCGCTGAACGACAAGGAGTGGTCATCGCCACAGGCGCGGGCGCAGGGGTTGGCCCGGCTGGCGCTGGTGCAGTTGGGCAGCGCGGGCGCGGTCGATGATAGGGAGTTCGCGCGGCGTGTGGCCGAGATGACGATCCGCGTATTCGTGCCGCTGGCTTTGCGCGCGGCGGCGGGGCGGGTGCCATCGCGCGCGGTGTCGCTGGAATCTGCGGCGGTGCAGTGCGAGCAGCGCGGAGACGCGACGAGCGCTCGTGAGGCACGAGCCGCCGCCTACGCCGCCTACGCCGACGCCGCCTCCGCCGCCGCCGCCTACGCCGCCTACGCCTCCGCCGACGCCTCCGCCGCCGCCGACGCCGCCTCCGCCGCCGCCTACGCCGCCTACGCCGCCTACGCCGCCTACGCGCGGGACCGCGTGCTCGCGGACTTCGCGGAGCGGGTGGTGCAGATTCTGGTGGACATGGGCGCACCGGGGGCGCAGTGGCTGGACCTGTCGCCGCTGCGGGAGGGGGCGTAGCATGGCCGTCGCCGAGTTCCTGCCGTTGTTTAATCGGCCGACTATCAGGCTGGCGGCAGCGAAGCAGGCGAATAGGCTGGTCATGCTGATGGGCTCGCGCGACCTCGGCGGCTGGTACAAGGACGCCGTGACGCGCATCGTGTTGGATGAGCTGACGCGCGTGCGGAAAGGTGGGCGCTGATGGCGACCGTGACACGGACTGTAGCCCGAGCGGGCGAGCTGGTCTGCTGCGACAAGGGCGAGTATTCCGACTACACCGTGGTCGGCTTTTTCGTGGTGCTCAAGGAGTTCGATCCTGCGCTGGAGTTGGAGGCGTTCCTTGGCGCTAACGAGGACGACCGCGAACCCTACAGCTTCGATAGCTACAAGTTCCTCGCGCATCTGACGGCGCAGGGCTATCTGCTAGATGTCAGCTACAGCACCCTGTATCTGGGCTCGTACTCGGATGCAAAGAGCGTGGTGTGGCAGCCGAAGGAGGCGTGATGGCGACCGTGACACGGGAGCGAGAGGCACTGATCGAGAAGCTCATGGCGCTGGCGAACCGCTACGACATGACCGCCACCGAACGCTACGAGGCCGATGCCGATGCGTTCTACCGAGAGACGGGCTACATGTCTCCGGGGAAAGATGTCCCTATGGCGATGGGCGGGCAGAACGAGCGGGAGCGGCGCGACGCCTACGATGTGTGGAGCGCAAAGCGTAATCAAGCGCAGCAGGCCGCGATTCTGGAAGCCGCCGCCGCGCTCGCGGCCCCGCCCGCTGAGGACGACCGTGAAGTGCAGTTCGCGCGGGATGTCCTAGTGCTGGCCCGCCGCATCGTCGCGCGTCCGGAGCGCGCCGCAGAACTGGCACCGCATCTGATGCGGCTGGCCGAGCGGAGAGGAGCATCGGCCCCCGGCGTGCTCCGAGACGGCGAGTGGACGCCCGAATACATCGCTGGCGCGCTCTCGAAGGCGTATCCGTCGTCGGTGATGATTGAGTCTGGCGACGTGATCGAGTTTGCCCACGGCAACGACGCGCCGATGCTGCAACGGGTCACGGACACGGCGGCGGTCGAGGACTGGAACGGGAAGCTGCGTGATCGTGTGCGGCAGGTCTACACGCCCAAATCGCAGGCCCCGCTGAGATGGCGACCGTGACACGGGAGCGAGAGCTACTGCGAGAACTGGTGGCGCTGGTGCGCGGCGAATGCCCGTCTCTGCTGAACGAGGACTCGGGCGGCGACGTGCGGCTGTCGATGGCGATCGATGACGCGCTCGCGGCCCCGCCCGCTGAGGACGCGAGGGACTACGTGGCCGAGTTGCGCGAATGCCATGAGCTGCTGACGTCCTGCGTGGGCGGCGTGGACCCTGACGAGCACCCGGGCCTAGTCGCCCGCATCAACGTGGTGCTCGGCGGCTGCGACGTGGCAGGCGTGTGTCCCGCGCCGGTCGATCCGGTGCCCGGCAGTGTGGACTACTGGCGCGAGGTGGCGGCACGGCTCGGGGCCGAGGTCAAGTTGATGGCCGACGCGCTCAAGGGCACGACCGAGCAGCGTGACGATGCGCTGGCGAAGCTCACGACCGCGCAGGCCCCGCCCGCGTCGGACCCGCCGGGGCTGGACGTGCAGGGCATCGCGGCCATCGCGTGGAAGTGCATCAAAGAGTGTAAGGGCTACGACATGCCGCCCGTGATGTGCCCCGCGCATCAGGCAGAAGCGAAGGCGCTTGCCCGCCAGTCGGACCCGCCGGGGCTGCTGGCGCTGGTGCGTGAATATCAGGCGCTCATCAATGGCTACGGGGACGGCGAGCAGAAATTGCAGGAGCTAGACGACCGGCTGGCCGTGGTTCAGGAGCAGCTTCTGGCCTACCCGCTGCCCGCGTCCCCGCAGGCTGAGACGACGAAGGGAGACGAGTAGCCATGCCTAGCGCGCCAACGCCTTCCAAGATCAAGATCCCCCGCGAGCTCCAGCAGCGCATCAACGAACACCTGGACGTGTGCATCTATTGCGATCACGGCTTGGCGCCGCCGATGTGCCGGGTCGCGGAGACGTTGCTCCTGGAGATCGAGATGTGGAAGCAGCGAGGGTCGGAGGAGGACGACCAAACGCAGCTCGAGATGGACCTGTGCGGCGAGTACTGGTCGTGGCTCTACGCCGAACGAAGCAAACGTCAGGGCGTCGAACCCTCCGATGCGGAGAAGGCCCGGCATCCGGCGATGGTGCGTCTCCACACAATCCGCGAGATTCGAGGTTGGTGATGCCGCCGACGCCCGACAACCGCTATACACTCTCTCCCGCAGACCTCGGCGACCTCCTCCGCCTCCGGGGTCTCCGCCTCACCCGCGAGGCCGATCGGCAGCGGCAGGTGCTTCGCGCCGCTGGCAAGCCGGGGCCGTGCGTGCCACTCCCCTCACGTACGAGCAACCCACTCAGCAACGCCAGGGTGAGGCTGATCCACAGCGTCTTCACCCCATCCAAGGAGTCCCATGGCTGACATCTTCCCGCTCACCGACACCGAGATCCTCCTGCAGTTCACCGACCGCTCGCGCCACATGACGCGGGTGGGGAAGTGCTCGCGTGCCGCCTTCCTCTCCACCGCGTTCGGGCCGACCGGCTACGGCATCCAGCGCAAGGCCAAGTCGGTGCCCCTGGCCAGCGGCACCATGCTGCACGACGCGCACGAGTTCATCCTGCAGGCGGTGATGGCAACCGACGCCCTGCCCGGCGACCACATCGTACGTGAGGGGATCGCCCTCGCCCACGCCGCCTACGACAAGAGCTTCGCGGCCCGGGGTCTGCAGTTTTGGGAAGCCGGCGACGAGGCGCTGCAGCGCGTGGTGCTCGAACAGAAGGCGCTCATCGAGGCACTCATCTGGATCTGGGTGCGCTATTCCCTGCCGCGCTTCCACCAGACCTACCGTGTGGTGAGCATCGAGCAGGAGGAGGTCACGGTCTACGCCTGCACCTGCGGTCTAGGCGACGGGGTCCCGCCGTGGGACGCCCACGTGGAGCGTGGGTGTACCGGCATCGGCGTGCAGACCAAAGCCGACTGGATCGGCGAGCATCGGGAGGTGGAGGGGAACTTCGCCTACCACGAGCTCAAGACCACCGGGAGCTACGCCGAGAGCTTCGCCGGTCGCTGGGAGACCGACATCCAGCCCTACCTCGGCGCGCACGGGTGGGAGCAGCGCACCGGCGAGCGGATCGCGGCCACCTACATCCACGGCTTCCTCAAGGGACAGCGCAAGAAGGAGAAGGCCCCGGGAGATGTCGGGCGGAGGTACACCGGACCGGAGTACCAGGACTCGCGCCTCGTCTACGCCTACTGTCGGGCGGCGGAACCTCCGGTGTTCCCGGAGGCCGACTGGCAGGCGGAGTACGAGTGGCTGGACGAGGAGGGCAAGACCCGCCGCCTCGGGCCGAAGTATCGCAAGACCCTCACCACGTTCTACCCCGGAGGCGTGGAGGCGTGGGTACGTGCCCTCTCCCCGGAGCAGGCGATGTCCAACCTCTGTGTGGTGGGGCCGCTCCTCCCCAAGCCGGAGATCGTCGCCGGCACGATCAAGGGCTGGGTGCAGGTGGAGCACGACACGCGGGCGAGACTCTGGGAGCTCAGCACGCTGATGGAAGAGGGCGGCGTGGCGTGGTACGACCCGCCGGCGCTCGAGTTCATCGACCGCTACTTCCCGCAGTCCTGGCAGTGCGATCGCTACGGGAATCGACACCGCTGCGAGTTCGCGCCGATCTGCCTCAAGCAGTCGGGATGGCAGGATCCGCTGACGTTCCAGGACTTCCTGCCGCGCCGGCCGCACCACGAGCCGGAGCTGGTGCAGATGCGCCTGCGCGGGCTCGAACCGCCGGAGGACCAGGGGCAGGAGGAGGAGGACTAAGCGGATGGACTACCTCCTGTACATCCTAGGGTTGCTCCTGGCAACGCAGGGCATCATCCACTTCCACATCTTCACCGTGCAGGACTTCTTCGCAGGCGCTGGGATCTGGTGTAGTGGCTACCTGATGTCTTGGGTCTTCACCCCTGACAGACACCACATTTAGTGGATTGACAGATCCACCAGATTCTCCGCATACTGCCCAGGCTTCTCGAACGGCGCCTCGCACACACACCGGCGCCGGCAGGCTCACAACGACACGAACCGAAAGGACCGCATCATGCTGACCGTTTCCGACATCCAGCGTGCCCTCGCCGATTGCGGCGATGGCGTCGAAGTCAAGTCCGACGGCCGGACGCTCCTCACCGCGCAGGTGGAAGGCACCGACCCGCGCTACCTCAACCTCGTGAGCCAGCCGGAAGGCGTGCGGCTGCCGGCCGAGCCGACGCTGCCCGAGGCGGCGACCGACGCGACCAACATGGCGGAGATCACGCCGGTGCCGGAAGCGGTCGAGACCACCGGCGACACGGTGAAGGCCGACGACGACCAGGACGGCCGCAACGACCTGATCTAGGCCGATGTCCGACAACCCCCAGCTCCCCGGCCCCTTCTCGCTGTCGGAGCGTATTCGCGCCGCGCAGACGATTGCGGGAACCACGCGCCACTATCAGGGGCCGGGGCTGGGGACCCCTCCGGCGTGGGACTGCGCGACCTGTGGCCGGAAGTGGGAGAGCGACCCCTCGAACGGCTGCCCGGTGTGCATCGCAGCGTTTCGTGCAAAGGCGGAGCAGGTCATGAATGAGCCAATGCTGACCACAATCACGACTACCGGGCAAGCGACACGCGCCGAAGCCAGCGGCCGTATGGTGAGCGCGCCCGCCGCGCCCACTGCCGACAACGCCCGCCGCGCGGTCTCCCCGCTGGTAGAGTCCCGGGGCCTTTCTGGGGATCGCCTCGCCGACGCCATCGCGGAGAAGGTAGTGGAGCGCCTCTTGGCCGTCCTGCCCTCCGCAGGCGCCCCCGACGGCGCCGTATTCCTCCCCGCACCCGGTGAGCTCTACGCCATTCTCGTCGGGCTGCAGCTCGTCGCCCAGGTCGTGGCCGACGGCGGCGATGACCCGCTGCTCCCCACCGTGGCACAGATCCACGCGCTCATCCAGCAGGTGGAAGCCCTGCCCACGCTCCAGCAGTATCTGGTGGGGTCCGCGTACGACGCGCCCGCCGCTCCCATTTCCGAGGAACCTCAGGCATGACCAGCAACGAAGCCGTGAACATCGTGCAGGCCGCCGACAAGGCCGGCCACGTCAACACCTCCACGCTCCTGATCGGCGTCACCGGCAGCGGCAAGACCACGCTGCTCGCCACGGCGGCCGAGTACCTCTACGAGACCTACGGCGCGATCTCCGGGTACTACTTCGCCGATCTCGGCGGCTACCCCGATCGCATGAACGCACTCATCCACCACGGCATCGTGCGCGTGTTCCGGATGCGGACCCGTGGTATGGACCTCTCGTTCGAGACCGCGCAGCTCTCCTCGATGGGGTACTGGCCGGCGCAGGTGCTCGACCCGATGACGGGCGAGGTCCCTTACGGCGTGCCGATGATCCCGCCGGTGCGCCGCCTCTATCACCAGACCTGCACGTGTGGTCACACCAGAACGTTGCGCGTGAAGTCGCAGCTCGCGGTGGGCAACTGCCCCAACTGCAACCAGCGGATCGCCGTGGCCGCCACCAAGGTGGTCGAGGAGCAGTCGCTGACTCCCGGACTCGACAAGATCCGGATGCGGATGTACGACGGGCTCACCTCCTTCTCCGAGTGGTACCTGCAGGACCTCTCCAAGCGCTCGGAGCTGGCCGGCGAGATGGGGGCGATCGGCGGCGTGGTGAACTCGGGGGATCTGTCCTTCCGGGGCAACAACCGCGCCCAGGTCGGCTTCGCTCAGACGCGCGCTCACGAGCTGGTGAGCAACTCGCTCTCCATCCCGCACCAGATCATCATGCCGCTGTGGACGGCGCTGACCGACGAGACCAGCGACCAGGGCGGCCGCCTCACCATCGTCGGGCCCAAGCTGGCCGGCAGCGCGAAGACCGAGATCGCCGGTGCGTGGTTCGGCAACACGCTCGAGGCCGCGACGGTCGAGGGCGAGAAGACCGGCAGCAAGGTGCGGCGCCTCTACCTCAACGAGTACATCGACGCCGAGGGCCGCCGCCACATCCTCAAGCACCGGAGCGATCCGAGGTACGTGCCGGAGTACCTGGAAGACGCGCCGTACTCCGCCGGCGAGCCGCCGCAGGAGATCTGCACCAACTTCTCGCTCGGCGTGTTCTTCCGCCACCTGCAGATCGCCGACGCCAAGGCGCTGGAAGCCGTGGCCGCCCGCTTCCCCAACGCGCCGGGGCTCGAGAGTATGCCCCTGACGCTGGATCTCGGCATCGCCGACGCCGCGCCGGCCGCCCCCTCTCCCCAGACCGCTCCCGCTCCCGGGCTCAAGCGCCCGGCTGCAGGCGGTCTCAAGCGGCCCGCCGCCGCCCCGAAGTCCCCGGCCCCTGCCACTGGTGCCTCCACCACCACCAGTGCCGCGCCGGTGACCGCTCCTGCCCCCGCTTCCTCGCCGGGCGAGGCAGAGCCGGTCCAGGACACGGTGACGGCGGCGGTGCCGGCTGAGGAGCCCCAGGCGCCGGCAGCCCCTGAGCCGCAGGAGCAGCCCCAGGCGGCCGCCCAGCCTGCCGAGCCTGCCGAACCTGTCCAGCAGGCGCCCGCCACGCCCCCGCCCGCACCCCCTCCGGCCCAGCGCGCCCGCGCCGCATGGCCGTCCCCTCCGGGCGTCAAGCCCGGTACCGCCCGCCCCCTGCCGGCTGTTCGTCGGCCGGCGGCGCCCACGGCGTAGCTGGCACCCGTCCGCTGCCCGTTTCTGTGAGTCCACCTGTCCGAGGAGCATCATGGCGAAGCTGAGCGAACTGAACCTCAAGAAGGATGTCATCAAGCACGACGTGGCGGCGCTGACCGAGCTGCCGGCCCAGATGGGGATGCGTCCCCCGATGCTGCAGCCGGGGAGCTACATCTTCCAGCTCCCGTCCACCAACAACCTGCGCGAGGCGTTCGACGCCGACGACGAGGGCAACCTCGTGTACATCTTCCGCGACGACGCGGCGCTGACCGTCGTGCAGGCCCCGCCCGAGAACGAGGGCAACGTCGGCCGGCCGTTCGGCACGCGGCTCTCGACCAAGGTGCGGAAGCGCGGCAAGGCCGACGATCCCAACGCCAAGGCGGTGTCCGACGCGGACTACCTGCTGGCCGCGCTCGGCGAGACGGCGATGCCCAAGACGATGCCGGCCTACGGCGACACCCTGGTCAAGCACGGCGGCGGCCGCTTCGGTGCCGACGTGGAGCTCAACTGGAGCTGCAACCCCAAGCGCAACATCCGCGTGGAGACCGAGGGCGGTCAGCTCGTGGAAGCCGACGGCGCCAACGGGATCGCCGAGCAGAAGGGCTGCGGCGCGCGGTACTACCAGCGCGACGTGGAACAGGTCGATGGCAAGTTCCCCTCGCGCCTGAACTGCAACTGCGGCGCCGTGATCTTCGCCAACGAGAACCTGACCCGCTTCCGCAAGGTGAGCCAGCAGACGCCGGCCAAGGCGGACGCGGCCAAGGGCTAGGGGAGCCGGGCAGGGGTCACCCTGTGCCCGGTGGGTGTGTGGTGGGCCTGGGGTGCTCTCCGCTGCCACACACCCACCCCTTCCACCAGATTGAAAGGATCCAGCGCACCATGGACAAGCCGCCGAACAACGCATCGAATCTCCCCGAGCTCCTCCCCGTCACCGACCGCACGGGCGTGCAGGTGGCGATGGGCGACAAGCTGCTCTTCCTGCCCAACTCCGCCACGCCGATGGTGATGGACCTGATCGAGGCGACGCCGATGCTCGATCCGAACGCGCCGCCCGGCGCCATGCGGCTGCGCTTCAACATGCAGATGTTCGTCGCCGTGCAGCCTGGGAGCCAGATCCCCGGGTTCCGCGTCGGCGGCGAGCGCGCCGACAACCCGCCGAAGGCCCAGCCGAGCCTGATCGTGATGGACGGAGGGAAGCACTGATGGCGATCTCCTCACGCGCCAAGATCTCCCTGCAGGTGAGCCGGGGGCCGGGAGGGAAGTACCGCTGGGTAGTACGCCGGGGTACCCGCACCGTCGCCGCGAGTCTCGAAACCTACGCGCGCTCGGACGCCGCCAAGCGGTCGCTCCGGCACGTGATCACCAAGCTGGCCCCTCTGGTGGGGGTGACGATCCGTAACGCACGCAACACGCGCTAGTCGCGTCTCGAAGGCGAGCGAGATGTACGACGACGATTTCGATGATGACGGGGGGCTGCCAGCCTATGCGGTGGAGCCCTCCACGCCCAAGCCGCAGCCTGTGATGCCGGTGCTCGAGGAGCTCCCGCCACCCGAACCAGGACTGGTGGAGACCCCGCGCCCGGTGGTGCCGCTCGACATCGACACCAGCGTGATCCCCAACGCGCGGTACGTCTACGTCACCGGCAGCGCCGGCACGGGCAAGACCACGATCATGCGGGCCTGGGCGAAGGAGAACCCCGGCGCGGTCCTCTGCGCCACCACCGGGATCGCCGCCGTGAATCTGGGCGACGCCGTGACGGTGAACAGCCTGCTGGGGTACTTCGACCTCTCCAGCCTCCGCGAGAACTACCTGCACAACTTCCTGCAGGGGAGGCTCCGCAAGCTCCGCACCGGCGGCGTGACGCGCCTGATCCTCGATGAGGTGTCGATGCTCGAGGCCGAGGCGCTCACCCTGCTGGTCCGCGCACTGGAAGAGGTGAACGCCGAGTCCGCCGTCCTGATGGGCGACGAACCCGAGATGGGCCTCACCCTGGTCGGAGACTTCCTGCAGCTCCCGCCGATCGGGGCCAAGCTGACCGACGCCGACGGCAGGCCGCAGCGGAGAGTCGAGAAGGCCAAGTACGCGTTCGAGGCGCCGGAGTGGGCCGAGCACTTCGCCCCCAACACGGTCAGGCTGACGAAGATCCACCGGCAGGCAGATCCTGAGTTTGTGCAGGCGCTGCAGGCGCTCCGGCGCGCCAGCGACTTCCACGCGCTGGAGGCGCTGCGTCCGTGCCTCACCCGGCAGACCGACCCGAACTTCTCCGGCACGACGATCTACGCGAAGAACGCCGAGGTGGATCGGCACAACCAGCTCAAGCTGCGGGCGCTCGAGACGGCGCCGATCATCTACACGGCCACGCGCGAGGGGAAAGAGCGGCCGGAGTGGAAGAACATCCCGCCGACGCTGGTGCTCAAGCCCGGTGCCCTGGTGATGGTCCTGAGCAACCTCTACGACAACGTGGAGGGAGACCGGGAGCTGATTGCCGCCAACGGTGACCTCGCGGAGTACATCGGCGTGGCGAGTCAGTACGAGACCAAGGACCGCCCGCAGGCGACGGCGCTGGTGCGGCTCAAGCGCAACGACCGCCTCGTCACGATCCCCAAGGTCGCGGACGAGTTCAAGAAGCCCACCGGCGACAAGAAGAAGCCGTGGGAAGTGGTGGGGACGATCACCTACATGCCGCTGAGGCTGGCCTACGCCACCACCGTGCACAAGAGCCAGGGGCTCTCCCTGGACAATGTACAGCTCTCGATCGCCGACCCGTTCTGGGCGTCGCCGGCGATGCTCTACGTGGGTGTGAGCCGGGCACGGACACTGACGGGGCTGCGGATCGTGGGAACGATGGAGCAGCTCCGCGCGAAGACGACGTTTGACCCAAGGGTGGAGGACTGGCGATGACGAGGAGAACAGGCATGACCGCACGCAACAAGAAGAACACTCGGCGCCAGCGTCGCCCGGCCATCGACCCGGTGGTGGTGCCGGTGGAGGTGTACGAGGAGCGGATGCGCTGGAAGCCGGCGGGATGGTCGGGAGAGGATCTCGACACCAGGAAGCTGGCGCCGATGTCGCACGCGGGGGAAACCTTCCTCCCCTCTGGCGATGCGATGGGGTGGGCGAGGTAGCCATGTCCCTCCCCTGCCCCGACTGCGGCGCCCCGATGGTGTCGCGGCTCAACAAGGAGAAGCAGCAACGGTTCTGGGGATGCTCGACCTTCCCCAAGTGCCGGGGTACCCGCGACACCGATGGGAACAGCGCGGCGGAGAGACGCGGGGAACGGAACAAGTACGAGGAGCGCCTGCCGAGCACCAGCCAGGGGGCGTACGGGCGTAGCCGTGCGAGGGTACGCGATCTGTTCGACAAGGTGGAGGATTAGGACGATGGACAAGCTGCCCAAGGCGTCAGGACCGGCGGATCTCAGCACGTTGCCGATTCTGCGGTACTTCTCGTACGACCACCTGCCGGAGCACCTGCAGGTACCTGCCAAGCACTGCGCTGAGCTCGCGTGCAACGCCATAGCCGGCGCCGAGGCCGCCCTCGATCGTGGGGAGCACGTAGACATGGCGGAGCTCGTCGCCGGCCTCCGCAAGCTCCTCGAGGCCAAGGACTGCTTCGTCCGCGCCCGACTGCCGCAGCGGTGAGTGCCATGATCTACATCGCCGGCCCACTCACCAACGATGACCCGACCTTCCAGGCGGTCAACATCGACCGCGCGCAGCGGGCGTACTACGCGCTCCTCTACGTAGGGCTCACCGGGATCTGCCCGCACCTCTCGGGGCTCGACCTGCGCGCGTTCGATGTCCCCTACGACCGCTGGATCGCCAACGGCCTCGCGCAGCTCGGGGCGTGCTCGGCGATCTGGCTCCTCCCTGGCTGGCACACCTCCAACGGGGCGCTCCTCGAGCTGGCGCAGGCACGCAGGAACCGGATGCCGGTGTACCACACCTTCACCGCCGTGTGTGACGCGCACGGCAAGCGCCCCGACAATCGCTGGTGGAACGACTCTGCCGAGTACTCCCTCGAAATCCCGGCCTGACCCATGCCCTCGACCGACATCTACGCCTACGAGTACTACCCCACGCCCAACGCCTACGTGCGGTGGTTGAAGGAGTACCTCGCCTTCACCCACGACTTCTCGCTGGGGTACGGCCTCGCCCCGTGTGTCGGCTCAGGCGTGATCCCGCAGGTGTTCTCCGAGCTCGCCTGGGTGACCAACGATCTCGATCCGGCGTGGGATGCTGGTTTCCACGGCGACGCTGGCGAGCCTGAAATGTGGCAGGTATGGCTGGACCACCTGCGGGGGATCACCACGCCCGACTACCACTTCGATCTCCTCGTGGAGAACCCGGCGTACTCCTGCGCGTTCCCGATCCTGTGGAACGCCATCCACGCGAGCGCGGCCATCACCATCGCGCTGCACGTGCGTCTGAGCTTCTTCGAGGCGACCAAGACCAGCCCGGAAAAGGTGGGCTTCCTGGCCACCCATTCTCCGCGTGCCATCCTGCACCTGCCGAGGTATCCGTACCAGAAGAGCCGCCGCACCGGCGACTACTCGCAGGACACCATGCCGAGCTGCTGGGCGATCTGGGAGATGACCGACAACTACGACGCTGACGCCACGAAGATGGTCTACCCGCCGGCCTGGGTCTACTACGAAGCCAAGGCCGAGCACCGCGCCAGGGTCTCCGCTGAGAAGGTCGCCGCCCATGTCTAGCGCGCCTCCCCGTTACCAGAAGCCGGCCTCCTGCTTCGGCTGCCCGCTCCACGCGCAGGGCCACGGCTACGTCCCGGGCTCCGGCCCCTTGAGCGACCTCCTCTTCCTGGGGGAAGCGCCGGGGTACGACGAAGCCATCATGGGCCTCCCGTTCGTCGGTGCCGCCGGCGGGATGCACACCAGACTCACCACGCGGAACGGGATCAGCCGCGAGGCGCACCGCCACGAGAACGTGCTTCGGTGCGTCCCCAAGGACTTCGAGATCAAGCCGGGGTGGGCCGAGGCCGCCGCGATCCACTGCCGGCAGTACCGCACCGAGAGCTTCGCCAAGGCCAAGGTGATCGTGGCCATGGGGCAGACGGCGATCCGCGAGGCGCTGGGACTGTGGAACTTCTCCACCGACGACGTGAAGGTGAACAACTTCCATGGCACGGTCCACGATCGCCCGGACGGTTCCAAGGTGGTGTGTACCTTCCATCCGAGCTATCTGCAGCGCGGCGCCCTCAACATGTTCGGCGTGGTGAGCTTCGACCTGCAGGTGGCGCTGGAGGTGGCGCGCGGGGAGTACCAGTCCGACCCCATCGAGACGGTGATCGACCCGCCGCTCGAGTGGTTCCAGAGCTACGTCGAGGCGTTCGAGGCCGACCAGCGTCAGCAGGAATGGCTCCCCATCTCCACCGACATCGAGACGCCGGACAAGGAGAAGGGCAAGAGCGAAGACGAGCTGGACGAGAACGACAAGAGCTTCCAGATCGATCGCGTCAACTTCGCCTTCCACAAGGACCAGGGGATCACGGTCCCGTACTACGGCGACTACATCCCGTGGATCGACCGGCTGATCTCCCGCGCCCGCGAGCACTTCATGTGGAACGGCGACTACGATACGCGCCGCATCCTCGCCGCCGGGCACAAGATCACCGGCAGAGTCGTAGACGGCATGTGGCTCGCCCATCACCTCAACAGCAACATCCCGCTGGGGCTGGGCTTCTGGGCGCCGTTCTACTCGCGGCATGGCGCCTGGAAGCACAAGTTCTCGACCGAGCAGGGGTACTACGCGGCGTGTGACGGGCCGCAGACCCACCGCACGACGCTGGGCGTGATTCAGGACCTCAAGGACGCCGGGCAGTGGGAGGTGGCTGAACGCCACACCGTCACCTACATGCAGGATGTCCTCAAGCCGGCGCAGGTGATCGGGATTCACGTGGACCGGCCAGGGCTGGAAGCCTTCGAGTCCCACCTCACCGTGGAGGTGCGGCATCGGCTGGCGACGCTGCAGGATGTGGTGCCGGAGAGCTTGCGACAGCTCACCCCGAAGGAAGGGCTGACCAAGCCGCCGATGGGCGACCACCAGAAGGCCCGGACGGTGAACACCAGGACCGGGCAGGCGCTGGCCGGCGCCGAGGATGCCGACCCGCTCAAGATCGAGCTCTACAAGCGGGCGCAGGTGGTGGAGAAAACGGTGCCGCGCCTCCTGTGGTGCTGCATCGCCTGTGGCGCCGAGGGGGTACAGGAGCGCCACCGCTGCGCCGACAAGACGCTCACCCCGTCGATGGAGAAGCGCGAGATCTTCGTCAAGCGGTGGTACTGGCTCGAGCCGTTCAACCCCGACTCGCCGCCGCAGGTGCTCGCCTACATGAAGCACAAGCGTCACAAGCCGGGGAAGAACAAGAAGACCAAGAAGGACAGCTCGGACAGGGAGACGCTGATGCGCCTGAGGGCGAGCACCAAGGACCCCTTCTACACGGTGCTGCTGGAGCTTCGGGCGCTCAGCAAGGTGCGTGGTACCTACGCGATTGGGATCAGGAAGCGCCTGGACGCGCAGAGTCGGTTCCACCCGACCTTCACGCTGCGCCCGAGCACGCTCAGGAACTCGGCGGTGGCGCCGAACATCCAGAATGTGGTGGGCGACAAGGACGACAACAACTTGGCGGCCGGGTTCAGGGCGGTGATCACCGCGACGGACGAGATCCCCGAGTGGGCAAGGGGGATGGGGCCGGAGGAGCTGGCGAAGTATGTCTGACCAGGAACAGCCGGCGCCGACGGACCAGGAGATCGAGACGCAGTGGCGGCAGGACTGCGCGACATGGCGCGGGGCGGTGCTCACCGGGAAGTACGCCCACTACTGCTACGAGTGGGACGGGCTGCCGGTAGACGAGACGTGCCTCGAGTGGCCCTGCGGGTGCGAGAAGACCCTGGGGGCGAGCGAGGACGAGGTGGCGGCGGCGCGGGCGAGGAACCAGGAACTGTTGCACGGACGCTACGGCAGGGATTGAGGAGGACACCAAGTGTCTGACTACTGCGGGGCGCGGCATCCGTACTGGGGGCTCACCTGTACCAAGCGACAAGGGCCATCGCGGGCGCGTTCACACAGCCCGAGGGATGTTGGGGGAAGTACTCAAACGCTGGAGGGATGACGAGATGAAGGTCGAACGTAGCAACGAAGATCAGCACTTCCGCATTCAGGTGAGCGTACAGAGCCTCACCCCCGAGGGGAACGCCCTCCTGTCGAGCAACCCCGAGCGCGCGGCGTTCGTCGCCACCCAGGCGGCCAGGGACGCGGCGGACAAGCTGGGGCGGGATCTGGTGGAGGCTGAGGAGAACCGACGGGAGAAGAGGGGATGACGTGGTGTATCCATACCCACAGCAGGAAGCGCGGTACGGCGTGGAAGGTGTGGAGCCCCGCGCGGGACGTGCTCTATCACGTCACGACAGACCGGCGCCTCGCCCGGCGTCTACGTCGGTACTGGGGCACACGCTGGGTAGTCACTCCGCGAGGCGTCCCGCATCACGAGGATGGCGTGTTCGGCAAGCGCAGCCGCGCCTATCATGTGTCGGTTACACGACATGCCCGAGTGGAGAAGCGTCGATGAACCTCGCCGAGCTCCTCTCCGCCCTCTCCAGTCATCCCAGGGACGCAGAAGTCAGGGTCGTCGGCCATGGCAGACTCCACAGCATCACGCACGCCTACGCGGAGAACGGTGGGGCAGTACTCCTCCTCTACGTCGAAGGCCCAGAGCCAGCGGCAGAAAGCACGGCGGGCAGCGATGTCCCCGGAGGAACTGGACCTGTTCCGGGAGACGAGGCGGGCGTGGCACCACAAGCGGAAGGCGCGACAACTTCCACCCTCACACGATAGCTAGTACGTACGTACAGGTACACCTAGACCGAAAAGGCACGCACCATGCTGACCATCATCCTGCTCTCGCAGCTCGTCACCAGTCAGATCGACGTGATGTCCCTGAATCTCGGGCCGATTCAGCAGCCGAAGACCGTGGAGGTGGATGGGAACGGCGGCACGCAGGAGTGGCTGATCACCACGCTCTTCTCTACGCAGACCAGGGTGGTGCGCGTGTCGGCGACCGGCGCCATGTGCGTCGGCCCGGTCTTCACACTGGACACCTCGTGGCAGGTGCAGCGTTTCTCGAACGGGAAGGACTACCTCACACGGCTGGTGTTCCCCTACTTCCAGATCGTGGATCTGGCGCAGTACCTGCCGTCGGGGTGCCAGTAGTCCATGGCTCCCAACACCGCACCGCTCATCGCTGCACGACGCGCCCGGCCGATTCTCCCGCTGTGGGATCGCTTCTGGGCCAACGTCGATATGCGCGCCGGCCTCACTGGCTGTTGGCCGTGGCGCGGGACGCTCTCGACCAACCATCGAAGGAAGAAGGGCGCGCGGGGGACGATCCAGGAGGCCGGGAGAGGCAGCCGCCTCCTCAAGGCGCACCGGCTGGCGCTGTGCTTCGCCGGCGAAGGGCTGGGGGAGTACGACCGGCCGGAGGTCGCCGCGCATCGGTGCGGGAATCCACTGTGCTGTAACAGCTACTCGCATCTCTACTGGGCGACGCCGGAGGAGAATGTGGCGGATCGGCTCTTCCACGAGGCGACGGATCTCTGCCTCGTGCGGTACTCGCTGCAGGAGCTGAACTGGTGGGCGGCGGAGCCCAACGCCCGGCTGGAGTTCCTGATGGAGCTGGAGAGGATCGGCCGATGACAGCTCCGGCCGTCTGGACCCACACCCACCTCATCGAGATCGACTTCTCCGGCATCGAAGCCGTGCTCGTCGGCGCCTTCGCCCGCGACCCGCTGGTGTACCGGATGGCCAAACTCGGCCTCCACGCCTACGTCGCCTCGCACCTGATCCAGCATCCGGTGTCACTCCAGCAGTCCGACGAGGACATCGCGGCCGCGTTCAGTGCCGTGAAGAAGGCGCACCCGATCCCCTACGTGAAGGCCAAGCGCACGGTACACGGCTGCTTCTCCGGCGATCATGAAGTGCTCACCCCCTCGGGGTGGGTAAGCCTGGATCAGTACAACTGGCAGGATCCAATCGCCGAATGGGATCCCGCCGACGCGTCGCTCACCTTCCGCGTGCCCCTCGGCTGTTACGCGCGTCACTACGAGGGGGAGATGGTGAGCCTGGACGGAACCAGCCTCGCCGCGTTCGTCACCCCAGACCACGGGTTCCCGGTGCGTACCTCGCAGGGACATTACCGGCGCTACAGCGCGCGGGATCTCCCCAAGGCGAATAGCCTCCCCCTCGTGGGGCAGATGGCAGGGATGATGATCCCGGCGGCGGGAGATGTGCAGCTCTATGCCGCGATCCAGGCAGACGGACATTTCACCCCAGACGGCACGACGGTCGTCTTCCACCTAAAGCGCCTGCGCAAGCGTCGCCGACTCGAGATGCTCCTCAGCGCCTACCCCTATCGCTACGGCCACAATGCCGATGGGAGCACGTCGTACCGTATTGCGACGAAGGATCTCGCGCATATCCTCGCGTGGTTTCAGGCGGGGGCAGGAAAGCGCTTCGACTTGGCGACGCTTCTCACCTGGACCGCCACAACCCGACGGGTGTTCCTGGACGAGCTCATCGAATGGGATGGGACGACCAGCCGGGGGTGCCGTAGCTATCTCACCACGTCGAAGCACAATGCCGATGTGGTACAGGCGGTGGCGCACTGTACCGGGCAACAGGCGCTCCTGCGCACGACCGTGCGTCTCGGGCGGCGCCCGCTCTACCGTGTGAGCTTCAATCGCCGGAAGTACGCCGCCTTGGAATCGGTAGAACGTGGTGCCCTCCAATGGTCCGGGATGATCTACTGCCCGAAGACCACGACTGGATACTTCCTGGTGCGCGGGAAAGGTCGGGTGTACGTCTCAGGCAACACCGCGTACGGCATGACCCCGCAGGGCATGGCGCTGATGTTCCCCGACCTCTACCGCTCCGCCAAGGAGGCCGAGCACGTACAGGATGTCTACTTCGCGGTGGCGCCCGGCGTGAAGCCCTGGCAGAGCGCGGTGCAGCAGCGAGCCCACGATCAGGGGTACCTCGGCGGTCCGGCGAAGTTCGGCCACACCTTCCTCACCGACGACAACGCGCACCCGTTTGGCTACAAGCACTACTTCTACGGCGTGCTCGCCCACAAGACGCTGAGTGACGACCAAGTGCGGAAGGCCCAGGCCCAGCACCTCCCGGTGTTCGAGATGCACGGCCGCTGGTTCCAGACGATTCTCGGCCCGGAGGCCAAGAGCTGCATCGCGTTCTACCCGCAGAGTACCGCCGCTGGCATCCTCAAGGAAGTGCTCCTGGCGCTGTTCGCCAGCAAGGATCACCCGAGCTACATCGGTGATGCGTGGTACGGGCGGACCCCCTTGCGAGCGCCGATCCACGACTCCATCCTGCTCGAGGCCCCGCCCAAGCAGATCGATCGCGTGTTGGAGAAGGTGTACGGGGAGATGCTACGCCCGATCGAGGAGATGCCGATCCCCGCTGAGTGGGGGATGGGACCGCTCGTGACCATCGGCGTGGAAGGCAAGATGGGCCGGAGCTGGGATGCGATGGAGAAGGTCTACGACCCGCCGGGCGGATTCAAGGCGGAGACGGCGATCGCCAGCGAGCGCACCTACTTCCCGGCGACCGAGGCCGAGGAAGAGGATGTGATGGATCTGATGGTGGAGAGAAGGGCGAAGGTGCTTGCGTGAGCGGCGTATCCGCCGGCCTGCGCCAGGGGATCTTGTCGATCAACGAGAGTGCCGTGGTCTACGGCCGCCGGCCTAGCCCTGGGGCGGAGGAGGCTCAACCTCCTCCTCCTCCTCGATCTCCGGCACCTCAGGTTCCTCCGGCTCCTCCGGCTCTTCCGGCGCCAGATCCCTGAGCCCCTCGTCCGCCAGGAGCTGTTGCAGCCGCTCCACACGCGCCTGCCGCCGTCTGGTCTCGCTCCCGGCCTGGGCGCTCTTGATCCGCTCGACCCCCACATCCATCGTGGTGTAGCCGATCGCGGCCTTCTTCAACTTCGGCAGGATCTTCCCGAGCGCGTCGCGGCGCAGTGCCGGCGTGTCGAGCTTCTGGTACTCCGGATCCTCCAGCACCTGCGGCAGGTACTCCTGCACCAGCTTCGCGTAGTGATACCCAATCAGCTTGTCCACGTAGACATCGCCGGTCTTGCGGATGTACACCGACGCCCCGGGCATCCCGATGCGCGCGATCTCGCCGGTCACCTTGTCCCACTCACCGACGGTGACGCCGCCCAAGGTGCGGAGGAGCGGGTACTGGCTCGCCAGCGGCTGCCCGGTGAGCTGGTTGTAGGTCTCGGGGATCGTCGCCGACCCGACGAAGGGCAGGTTCCCCATGAACTGCCCCAGCGGCGCGAGGCTCATCTCCTCGCCCTGGTCGGCGATGCGTGCGTAGCGTTCCTCGTCGTCGTAGAGGGCAGAAAATCCCTTGAACTGCGCGAAGGGCATGGTGAAGCGTGCCAGCATCTGCCCGACGGTGTTGGCGGCGAGGTTGATGCCCCGCTCCGTCCCCGGGAGCCCCTCGGTACCAATGTCCGCCAGCGCCTCCACCAGCGACAGCGTAGTACCCGCGAGCTGGCTGGTGGACGCCGCCACGTTCATGATCTCCTTGCCGAGACTCTGACTGGTGTACTTCCCCTCGTAGAACTGGTAGGCGCTCCCGGGCATCTCCACCAGATCCCACAGGGGCGCGCTCACTAGCGACAGCAGGCCCTTGGCGAGGTCGTCGGCGGCGTAGGCCCCGTCGTAGTGGCCACCCTTGAAGAACGCCTCGCCGATGTTGTCCCAGGAGTACTTCCCGAGATCGAGGTCCTCGCTCACCTTGCCCCAGTCGGTGTTGTCGTAGAAGTCCTGGAGCACATCGGCGACGAACATGTACTGGACGAAGGGCGCGAGCGGGCGGAGATCCACCGTGTGGTTCTCGCCGACCTTCATCTTGTACCAGGGCGTCCCCTCGTCCTTCTGGCTGGCCCGAAGCATCATCGCCATCGGCAGCATGACGGCCGCGCCGGTCATGTTGCGGGCGAAGAGGGTCTGGAAGTCCTCCGGCGCGTCGGCGGCGGCGGCCTGCGCGACGATCTCGGCAGTCTTGGCCTTCTGACTGAGGAGGCCCTTGAGCGTGTTGTCGGCGGCGGTGTAACGCTCTCCCGCCTCCATGCTCGTCGCTTCCAGCGCGTTGAGCGCCGTGCGGTTCGCCTGGATCTTGTCGGCGATCCCCGGCAGACTCGCCTCTCCCACGCTCATCTTCTGGTAGCGGGCATCGAGGCGCCGGCGCGCGGTGATCTCGTCCTTCACGCCCTGCCACGTGTTGAGCGCCGTGCCCATCTCGACCTGCGCGTCTGCGATGTACTTGTCCACCTGCGGGATCAGCACGTCACGGAGGCGTGCCCCCTCCTTGCCGAGGTGATAGCGCCCTCGATTCGCCACCTTGGCGTAGAGCGGTTCCACGAGCAGCCCCAGGCCGGAGTGATCCCACAGGTAGCGTGGCGCCGCCGAGAGGTTGAACTTGGCGAAGGGGTAGCCCTCGCGCAGGATCGGCAGCTTGTTGAGGATGTCGATGATGGCGGTATTGCCGGCGCCCTTGGGCCGGTTCAGGTGATCGGTGCCAAACCCCTTGCGGATCAAATCCCCCGCGAAGGTGAAGTTGAGCGACTCGCCCACCGCCTTGTCGAACACCTGCGCGTAGCCGTCCTCGCCGAGGAGGGCGCGCAGGCGTTCCGGTGGCAGCGACAGCGCCGTGTGCGGGTCGAGCCCACGCAGTCTGAGCTGCTCGTTCAGCGACACGTGCAGCATCGCCGAGCGGATCGTGTACTCCTGCGCCCGGTTGAACATGGTGAGCGTCTGCTGCACCTTCTCCGACGCCAGCGCGTTGAGGATGGTGCTCGAGCTCTGCCCACGGCTGACCGTCTCGCCGAAGCCGGTCCCGCTCATGAACGCGGCGGCCTTGTCTGGCACGGCGCGCAGCGCGGCCAGTACCGCTTCCCGATCCTTGCCCATCGAGAGGATCTGCCCGCTGGTGTCGAAGATCTTCTCCCACTCGCTCGACCGCGCCTTCCACGGCATCACCCAGCCGTCGGGGCGGAGGATCGGCGCGTAGCGCGCGAGGTCGCCCACCTTGGCGAACGACGCCTTGGCCTTGTTGAAGTCGCCGGTGGTGGTGTAGGCCAGCCCCTTGAGCGAGCTGTCCACCATGTCGAAGCCCCAGCGCCCGGTCGCCGAGTAGACGTTGCGGAGCGCAGTGCTCCACTGGCTCAGCATGAAGCCCCGGCTCGCACGGCCGAACTGGTCGAACTTGCCGATCTGCCCGGGGGTGAGCGCCTGGAGGAGGATCACGCGATCCCACGAGGACCCCGTGCCCGTGAGCGCGTCGAAGGTCTGCCCCTTGTAGAGGTCGCTCAGGCGTCCAACGGTGCGCCCCTTGCCGTGGATGACGAGATCGGTCTCGCCGCTCGCACCCTTGATCCCCTCGATGCGGCGGATCGCCGCGCCGTGCTCGCGCTTCCAGGCACTCAGCGACGCCAGCACGCGCGCCGCCTCCGTCACCGTCTCGGTGAAGTGGGCCGCCACCTGCGCCTCGTCGCCCCCCAGCGCCTTCATCGCGCGGAAGTTCGACGGCGAGAGCAGCATCTGCTCGGCGACCTGCCGGAAGAGGCGCGTGCCGGCCGTCTTGGTCGGGTCATCGAGCACGCGCACCGCATCGACATCCTTGAGGACATCGTTGACGACGTTGAGGGTGATGGCTTCGCGCATCGCCTGATCAGGCAGCGCGCCCTCCACCGCCGCGCCCGGCCGCAGGATGCCGCCCGGCCCGGCCGTGATCCCCTTGCCCTTGAGCGTGGGCGGGAGATCCGGCGTCACGACGATCCGCCCCACCCCCGGCGCCCACACGGTGCGGCCGTCGTAGAGCGCCCAGAGCTGGCCGGCCGGCGACTGCGCGCTCCCGCCTTCGAGCGCGGCGATCTGCCGGGCGACGTTCGCGCCCTCCTGGTACGGCAGGTTCTTCGCCGCTTCCTTGGTCAGGTTCCCGTAGGCCACCTGTCCGATCTGCAGCTCGAGCCACGCCTTGCGGGCGTTCCCCGCCGCCAGCGCCTCCTGCGCCTTGTGGAAGAAGGGCTCGGTGTCGAGCTCGCCGGCGTGCTGCTCCAGGTACTTCCCGAGCGCCACGTCGTCGCCCATCGCGCCGTCGAAGCGGGGGATCTTCCGGATGGTCGCCTGCACCGACTTCAACGTGGTCGGCACGTCTCCCGGCCGCCGCGTCAGCTCGCCGATGTCCAACCCGCCCTCGGCCCAGGCGTTCTTCCCCTTGGGTTGCCAGACGCGCACGTCGCGCACCTCACCGCCCTTGGCGCCGATAATGAGCATCGGGAGGTCGGCCACGCCGCCCTTGAGGTCGGCCCGGCTGGGCTCGGCGCTTCCGGTCGGCTGGCTGTGCCAGCTTCCAAGGAGGACCAGCCCCTCCTCAGCCGCCCGCTTCTGGGCCGCTGCGATCGTGCGCGGATCGATCTCGAACGTGCTGGCGGTGTCGGCGGCCGTGTTCCGCGAGCGGATCACCCGGCGGATCTGCCCGTCGGGAGTACCCACCAGGAGCCCGGCTTCTTCCGTGTCCCCGGCCTGTGCGATCACCTTCCGCACCTGCGTGAGGGTGTCCTCGTTCATCCGGAAGCGACGCGGCGCCCCAGACGAGTCGGCGAGGTTCTTGAGGATGCGCTGCCGCGCGGCCGCGCGCTGGGCCGGAGTGCCGACCGCACCTTCCTCGCCGCGCAGATCCAGCGCCCCGCCTTGGGCCTCGGCCGCCGCCAGGGTCTCGAGGTCCGCATCGAACGGCGTGGACTCGTCGCCGAATACACGAGCTTCGGTCTCCTTGAGACGCTGGGAGGCGTAGACAGGAGGAGCGGCCGGCGCATCTCCCTCGCCCACAACATCTGGTGTTCCACGTGGAACGGGGGCACTAGCCGCGCTCTCCAGCTCCAGGAGGCGCTCGCTCGGCGGCGGCGGGGCGGCCGGCGGGCCTTCCTCGACCAGCGAGGCCTGTTCCGGCCGCGCCAGCCCGCGCTGCTCCATGTGGTCGGCCAGCCAGCCCCGGTACTGCGCGCCGTCAGGCCCCTGCTGGAGGAGCTCACCGTGGAGGAGTTTCAACTCCTCCGGGGTCATCCCGCTCAGGATCTCCTGGATCTGCGGCGGTGCGGCGCCGGCGCGCGTCTCTGCGCCTGTGGGGAGCCCCTCTTCGAGCAGCACGTCGGCCTGGAGCTCCCGCTTGTTGTGCAGGACATCGGGCGCGAACTTCTCGAGCAGGTCGTCGGCCTCGTCCAGGCTCAGGACCTGCCCCGGCCCAAGCACCGGGAGGTGCACGTCGTTCAGCTTCCCGGGGAGTCCGGCCTCCCGGATGTCGTGCGGGGTGAGCTTCTTGACGCTGAACCCCTGGCCATCCCACGCCTTCCGCATGAGTCCGACGTACTTGAGCACGGCGCGCACGGTCGGCGAGGGCTGGGCCTGCCGGCCGCTCAGGAAGTTCTCGATCTGCTGCTGCAGCTCTCGGCGGTTGAGGTCCTTGGGTTCCTTCCCCAGGATCTTGGCTATGGTGCGTGCCGCCTTGGTGCTGGCCACGCGCGGCGTCGCCTGATTCTTCTTGAACGCGCTCTCGCCGTCGTAGCGCTCCTGCGCCTGATCCTGCAGCACGCCCTTGCCCTTGGCCTCGGCCGGCTGGTACCCGAACTCCCGGAGCTCCTGCCGTAGCACCTGCAGGAAGACAGCGGATTCCCGATCGATGGTGCCCGCGCGCACGTGGTAGAGCGAGTCCACCCCTTCGAGCACGCGGTTCTGCCCACCCGGCCCTTCGGCCACGGCGCCCATCGTCGGGATGCCCTCGAGGCTCTTGGGCGGCGGCGGCGGGCCGGCAGGGATCTCCGGGAGCCCCGGCAGGCGCTCCTGGCTGGCGTAGGGGAGCAGCCCGGCCTTGATGCCCTCCACGCCCTGCGCGGCGGCGGAGCGTTGTGCCGCCTCGGCCGTGCGGTCGAAGCCCAGCTCCTCCGGCCCCTTGGCGCGGCTCCAGTCCACCTTCGGCGCGCCCGGCGGCGGCGGCGGCGGCGCGGCCTCGCGGAATCTCCCGGTGACGACAGGACGCGGGCGTGGCGGCGCATCTGCCTCCAGCGCCGGCGGCACGCCCAGATCTTCGCGGCCGCGCAGGAGCGCCGCCCCTTCTGGGTCCACAACAATCGGCGGCCCGCTCGGACCCTCCGCCAGTCGCGGCTCCACCGGCAGGATGTCTCGGCCGCCGGCGCCCAGCACCGCCTCGGGCGGCCCCGGCGGGAGCATCTTCATCCCACCGGCCGCTTGTACCATCCGCGCGTTGGTATCGATCCCGGCCAGCGTCGTGATCACCCCGTCGAGGTGCTCGGCGGCCAGCCCGTCGGCCTTCACGCGATCGAGGAACTGCTTGGCGAGATCGAGGCGCGCGTGGTCCGACATCCCCTCGGACTTCTCGGCGAAGCCCTGCAGGAAGCTGGCGGCCTTCATCTGCAGATCGGCCTGATGCTGGCCGTCGAGCACGCTGAGGAGCTTGGCGTAGGCGGCCTTTCCGCCCACCGGGTCGAGCTTGGCGGCTCGCTGGATGGTGTCCACCACCTGCTGGCTGACCATCGCGCGCTCTTCCACGGGGAGGTAGGTCCCGCCCGCCTGCGGATTGATGGTGTCGATGAGCGCGTTGGCCTCGCGCAGTGCCGGCTTGGCACGCGCCCGCTTCCCGGCCTTCCACAGCTCGCCGCCCACCGGCAGCGCGCCCCCGAAGGCCGCGCCTGTGACGCCGGCGCCCAGCACCTCTTCCAACGACGGCGGCCGTCCCTGTTCGAAGCCGATCTCCAGCCCCGCGCCGCCCGCTGAGGTCACCGCCCCTTCCACCGCCCCGGCCGCCATCCGCGCCGGGAGACTGGTGCTCCGCATGGCGCCGATGACGCCAGCGGCCGCCCGCCGAGTCGCCCCGCCCTTGACCGCGTTGGCGCCGGCCAGCCGCGCCAGTCCGGTCGCCCCGGCCTTGCCCAAGCGCGCCACTGGTACCATGTTGAGGGCGCCCTGCGCGACGATGTTCCCGGGGCTGATCTCCTCGGAGATCCCGGCCGCGCGCTCGTACAACTGCGCCGCCGCCTCACCGGCCGAGCCGCCGATGAAGAGGCCGGCCGGGGCCGCCAGGGGGTTGAGGGTAGCGGCTGCGATCGCCGTGCCCGCCGCACCGCCGGCCACACTGCCGCCCACACGCGCCACGGTGGTGACCGCCGTGTCGCCCCAGGTGGCCTGCCGGTTGTTCCCCAGCTCCTTCTCGAGCGCCGGGGTCATCTCCATGTGACCGGGGCCGGCCTTCTTCGGTACCCACTCGCCCGCCGTGTTCTTCTCGAAGTCGCGGCTGGTGCGCGGGCCGCCGGCGTGCGAGGGCAGGAGCTCCATGCCCTTGGTGGTGTGATCCACCGCATCGCGGAACTGTGGGTAGACCTCCATCACGCTCTCAACGAGCGCGGCGGGGTCTTCGTCATCGAACTGGCCGGGGTAGGCGAGACGAACCGCCTCCGCCAGATCGGCGTAGGTCGCCTTCGAGGGCGGAGGAGGCCCGAACGGGTCAGGAGGCGGCGCGCCCTTGGGCATGGGGCGATTCTACCGCTGGCGGCGGCGGTTGAGGGCCTCGGCGATCGCGTTGGCGCCTTCGGGAGAGCCGAATCCACCTGTACGAACCGGAGGCGGCGCGCCGCCCCCTTCGAGTCCCTGCTCGGCGCGGATCAGGTCCGTGTAGGACGCGAAACGCCCCTGCGTCACCTCTTTGGTGATCCGATCCTTGTCGGCGTCCGAGATGATGGAGAGCGCGCCAGTGACGATGTTCTTGCCGGCCTTCGCCTTCTCGGAGATCCGCGCCTTCACGTCCTTGGAGAACGCCGCCGCCTCGCGCGCCCGTTCGCTCTTTTTCGGGTCGGGCACCCTGGTGCTGCTCGCGCTCGGCTTCTGCTGGGCGCCCGGCAGGCGCACCGGGGGCGTCCCGGGAGGCGCGCCCTTCGGGATCATCCCAACCCCGCCGCCCGTCATCGGCACCTGTCCGCCTTCGTAGGTCGGCGGCAGGTTCGGCGGGAGGTTGCGCGGCACCGAGTTGACTTCCTCCATGGTGTCGGGGTCGTAGTACTTCCGTACCAGGTTGCCGTCCTCCCCCTTCACGTCCACCCACTGCGGCGCCCGGCGTCGCTGTGTGATCGGCGTCGGAGGCTCCACGGGGCGCACCGGCCGACCGTCCACCTCGACCTGCCCGTCCGAGCCCATCACGCCCACGCCGTTCGCCTCCACGCCCATCTCATCGATGTAGCGGACGTTCACCGCCGTCGGGCGGAGCTGCGGGATCGGGGCGCCGGCCATGCCCGACACCAGCGCCTGCTCTTCCGGCGTCTTGGCCCCCCTCATCGCCTCGAGTGCCGTCGAGAAGCGCAGCATCAGCTCCTTGGCCTTGGTCTGGGCCGCCACCTCCGCCGCATCCGGGAAGAGCCGGCGGTACCGCCCTTGCGCGGTCTCAGGCGGCGGTGGGGGAAGCGGCGTAGCTCCCAGCGCGCCCATCCCCTGCCCGGTCACCCCCAACCCCGCCTGCGAGACCGCCGGCATCTGTGGCGGCGGCGCCACGCCCAGCCCCTGCCGGCTCACCATCGGCATCTCGAGCATGGGCGGCTGTCCGGCCGCGCTTCCCTGCGCCTTGGGCTCGACCGGGCTCGCACCCGGGAGCGCCGCCCCACCCGGCGCGGCCGGCGTCGGCGGCATCCCCCCGCGCTGGCTGAGGATCGCCTGGATCTGCGGCAGGAAGCTGCTCCGCTCGGCCTGCCCGAAGAAGCCGGCCAGCCCTTTGGCGTTGTGGATCTTGCTCTTCCCGCTCAGGCGCTCGAGCAGCCCGGCGCCGGCCAGGGCCGCGATCTGATCGTCGGGCCCGGTGGCGAGCTGCGAGAGGATGTTGAACTCGAGCTGCTGCTGGCGTTCCTGCTCGGCGTAGTTGCGCTGGGATTCCTGGGTCCGGGCGTCATTGAGCCCTTCCATCAGGCCGACCATGAAGCTCATGCGCCACCTCCGCCGTACTTGGCCTGCATCATCTGGAACATGAGCTGGGCGAAGAACTTGCCGAAGGCCGCTTGGTTCGCGCTCGCCTGCTCAGTCCGCCGCATCTCGCCTGAGTAGAGCTGCGAGAGCGCCGGCGTGGTCCCGGTGAGCGCGCCGACGCCCAAGGCGCTGGTCTGCTGCCCGATCCCCGCCATCTGCAGGCCCATGCCCTGCTGCTGCCCTGCCAGCCCGGCCAGCGACTGGATCGCGTTCCCGCGCGCCCCCAGCGCCAGCGAGGAGATCTTCCCGGCCTTCTCCCGTGCGATATCCGCGCCGGCGACATCCCGCATGGCCCCGCGCGCCGGGCCGCGATCGAGCGCGCCCTCCGCCCCACGGTACGCGGCGGTGATCGCCCCCACCTCCGGCGCCAAGGCCGCATTCATCGCCCCGCGACTGCCACCGGCCAGGGTCCGGTAGTAGTTCATCGGGATATTCATGTCGGCGTTGGCCTTGTTGAACGTGGCCATGCCGGCGGCGCGCGTGGACGCGCCCTCATCGAGCATCCCGGTGCCCGCCGCCTTGAGGAGGTTGGAATTGCCGAGGAGCCCACCCTGAGCGGCCGTGCCTTCGGGCGTCAGAGCCGCAGGCTTCCGCAGCTTCTTGTAGATCGCCGTCCCGGCCATGATCGCGGCGGGGATCGCTACCTGCGCCATCAGGGTACCCTCAGCAGATGCAGATCCCCGGGTGCGCGGGTGAACCCGAGGCGATCTGCCTGTGCGATCGGGCTCTCCGGGGTGAGGACGGCGAACGCCCGTACCACCCCGTTGTGCCGTAGGGTAGCAAAGACGCCCGACAAAAGCGACCGGGGCGCGGCCGGGTGGTCCGCCTTCATCGCCGGATCGAACCACACCCCGTCGATGTGGACGGCGTGCCAGATGGGCCAGTACCCCCAGAGGCGCGGCCCCTCCGGCGTCTCCTCCTCCACGGCGACGATCAGCCCATCGGCGCCGGCGTCAAGGTAGCGGCGGAGATCCCCGGGCGGATCCGGCCAGCGCGCCAGGAACTCCTCGACCGTATAGGCCAGGGTGGTGTAGGGAAGCGCCATCCTAGAAGCTCTTCGGGGTCACGATGTACCCACGGATGAAGGAGAAGCCGCCGGTGATCGGCTGTGCCCCCGACGGGTAGAAGCCGCCGTTGGTGAACCCATCGACCTGTGCCGGATTCCACCCGGCCCCAACCGCCGGGAGCGCGCCCGGCCCGAAGCACAAGGCGTAGGCGCTCCCGCCGGCGATCGTACGCCCGATCAACCCCAGATTGCTCCCACTGTTCGCCCACGGGCACGGCCCGAAGGCGATCCCCGCCGGCGTCGCGGCGAAGAGCTGCCCGCCGTTGTCCGGTGAGGGGTAGGACATCGCCGCCATCCACCACGCGAAGCACTGGTAGGTGATCCCCGCCGGGAGATCATCGAAGAGCCCGCCCTCGTAGTGGAAGGTGGTTGAGAAGCCCATCAGGCGGCTCATCGCGGCGAAGGCGTACCAGTACTGCGGATCGTCCTCGTGCACGCCGAACTGCGCCGGCCCTGCGTTCACCGGCTCGTCGCTCACCGCCGGGCGAATCCCGTGCGAGATCGTCGGATTGCCGAAGTGGTTGGTGACCCAGTACGGCGCCGGATCCCGCTTGTTGTGGATGGTGAGGTACACACTCGGCGGCTGCAGGAATCCGGTGTAGTAGTCGTCGTCGCCGGTCGCCGAGCTGCACGCGATGATCCGCGTCGGGTCCACCGTGAGGTACTCGTTCGCCAGATCCCGCACGTGTTGACCGGCGGAGAAGCCGATCGCGTTCCACTCGTTAGCGATCTCGATGAAGCACCCACGGTACGGCAGGAGCGTGGTGGCGAACGCCCGCGTGTGTGCCTTGAGGGCGTTCATGTCGTAGCCCGACGTGGACCCCGGCCAGTCCACCGGCAGCGAACCGAAGATCACAATCTCCGGCATCATCCCCTTGCTGTTGCAGTACTCCACCAGCTTCGCCACCGTCGAGAAGAAGTCGGTGTGGCGCGACGGATAGAGCTCGAAGCCCTTGTTCTCCCAGAACGGGCCGGCCAGCGAGCAGATGATGCGCGGGACGGTGATGCCGCCGGCCGCCATCCAGTCGAGGCACTGGTACGCCTTGTACGCCCGTGCGGGATCGAGCAGGTCGCGCAGCACGAGGAACGCCGTCATGCCGCGCCACTCGAAACGCACGCCGTTGTTGGAGAAGCCCCAGCCGAGCACACCGGCGACCATCGATCCGGTGGGTGGCGGCGGCGGGGTGCTCGTCACGGTCACGGTCGCCTGATAGAGCTTGGTGCCCCCTGGTCCGGTCAGCCGGAGCTCGTAGGTGGTGGTCTGTGTCGGCGCGACCTGTGTGCTCCCGGCAGCCAGCGGCGACACCGCCCCCACGCCCGGCGTGATCGACGCGCTCGTCGCGTTGGTGCTGGTCCACGACAGCGTGACCACCTGCCCAGGTGCCACCGTCGTCGGGATGGCCACCAGCGATCCGGTCGGCGTCGGCGTCGGCGGCGGCGTCGTCGCTACCGTCACGTCCACCGACAGTGTGGTGATCCCGCCCGGCCCACGCAGGAGCAGCGTGAAGGTCGTACTCGTCGTCACGGTGAGGACGGCCGAGCCCGACAGCGGGAGGAAGCCGTACACCGAGTGCTCGACCGTCGCGGCGTTCAGCGTGGACCAGTTGAACGTGACCGCACCGCCGCCTGCCGGCAGGGAGTTGGGCGTCGCCGTGAAGGTCCCGGAGGGCGGAGACTGCCCGCTGTTCGGCCCCGGCCCGGCGTCCCGTGTCGGTGTCGGCGGCGGGTCCTGCGCCTGAATCGTGGCGTTGATGTACTTCCGCATGTACCCCAGCGGCACCGCATCGGTGTCGTACTGCGGATCCCCCACCCGTCTGATGCGCTGCTCATAGGCATCGACCGGCGATCCCGTCTTGAGCACCGTCTGATCCAGCGTCGTCACCTGACTCTCGAGCGCGACGAAGCGGTCGATCAGACGCCGCAACCCGTTCGAGAGCGTGGCGTCCCCGACCCGCCCGAGGAACGAACGCAGCCCGTCACTCACCGCTCATCCCTCCGTTGTTCGGGGTGGAGGCGATCCCGCTGGCGTTGCCGAGCGACCGCATGTGATCCAGATCGTCGTTGCCGAAGGGCGCCGGCATGTCGCGGCGTTCCGTGCCGTTGATCGGGATGACCGAGAGCGCACAGCCCTCCCGGTAGAGGTTGAACGCCGCCCCCGAGGTGAAGATGTACTTCCACAGGATCGCCATCCGCGAGTTGAGCGCCAGGACCTTCTTGGTCCGCTCGCTGGTCGCCGGCAGGAGGTAGGTGTCCTGGAACAGGCGTAGCCCTTCGCGGGAGTACCCTTCCACCGTCAGCGTGATATTGGCACTCGCACGGTAATCCACGATCATGCGGAAGATCGAGTGGTAGTCGTTCTGCTGGTGGTCGAGGAGCTGGGTCTCCCAGCGATCGAGCGCGAGGGGCTCCTCATCGAAGACCCACTGCACGGTCCACAGGCGGGAGAGCGCCGTGTCGCTGGGGAGCAGTCGCAACACACGCGCCCGGAACTGCGGGAAGCTGACGTGCAGGACCTGCCGGCCGTTGGCGGCTACCGTGATCGTCCGCACCGTCGCCCCGTCCGCCTGTACCTGCACCGTCTTGCTCGCCCCGCCGGTGTCGCATTCGAGCAGCACGCCCTTGACCAGCTTCTCGGTGAGCGTCCCACCGAGCTCGAAATTGCGGTTCCAGTTGCTCTGCTCTCCCGGCACCGCCTCCACGATCCACTTGTGCGCGTAGATCTGCAGCGTGCCGCTCCCGCCTGAGACCACACAGCGGTAGATGTGGCCGTACCCCGGCCCGAAGGTGTGGTGCAGGAACGTCTTGGCGGCAGGGTCGGTGACCTTCGACGGCGCGGTGGAGGTGCTCCGGAAGTCGTAGGTGGACACCAGTACGTTGTCCACGTAGAGGCTCGCCACGCCCTCTCCGCGCACTACCAGATCCAGGCCGGTGTAGTAGGTGTCGCCGAGGATCTCCTCGCCGCTGTCCCAGACGTTCTGCGTCGGCGGCTCTTCCTGCGCCTGCCACTGGAGCGCGTAGAGGAGCCACGGGTTGGCGTCTTCCGGGACGATCCGCACCTGATCCGCGATCACGCCGGCCCACGACAGGTAGAGGGTACGCCGTCCCTGACTCGCATCAAGGGTGTACGGCCCGAGCGTCCCCACCACCCCGCCGCCACGGGAGTACTCCACGCGTACCCGCTTGGTGCCGGTCCCGAAGGTGTTGTCCCCGCGTACCAGCACGTTCTGGCGCGTGTCGCAGGTGACCGCCACCCCGGTGAGGTAGGCGCCGCTCTTCCCGAGCGGCTCCCAGGCGCTGATTCTCCGCTCGGTCTCTTCCACCAGCGGCAGTGCCGTGAGCTGAATCTGCTTGAGAACCGGGCTGTCGCCTGCCGTGTCGCTCGGCATGACGACCTGCACGCGCGCCGCGCGGAACCGCCGCTCCACTCCCGGGCTCGGCGTCAGCAGATGACGGCGCTGCCCTTGTTCACTCCCGGTGATCGCCTGACTCGGGAGCACCGTCGTGTTGTCGAGCGTGACCGCGACGTTCGCGCCCGCCGTACCAAGTCCGTCGGTCTCCACCACCAGATCGCCAAGCTGCTTCTCCTCGCGGGTGCGATCGAAGACCAGCTCGGGGGACACATAGTTGAGCGTCACTGCCACGCCGTCGTCGGTGCGCCCGTCGAGGCTCCGCACCTCCACCGCCGCAGAGTCTCCTGTCGCAATGTAGGGCGGGAGCTCCGGGTTCTCCGGATCGATGTAGATCGCCCCGGGCGTCTCCGGCGTGATGTCGCGGCTCCACACCGTGCGTCCGCCGTTGCGCGTGCACACCAGTTGGTGGAGGTTCCCATCGACGCCGAGGTACTGGAAGTAGAGGATCCCCCGGCCGTAGAACAGGCGCAGCTTGCTTTCGGCCGAGAGGTTGATCCCCACCGCACCGAGGAAGCTCTGTCCCAACCACAGCGGGCGGATGTCCTCGCTCAGCTCCTTGGCCGGGCTCCCTCCCGTCGTCTCGTAGATGCCGTCGTCGCTCACGAAGGCGCAGCCGTCCGGGCCCAGCGCGAAGGCCCAGCGGCCCGCCAGTCCCTTCTGGCACGGCGTGTCCTGGACCGCTACGGTCCCGCCCGTGACCATGTTCGGCGTGATGAGGAACAGGCGCCGGCGCGAGAACACGAAGCCCTGGCCGGAGTGTACAAAGCCGTGCATCAGTTCTTCGCTCGGGCTGCACGCCTCCACCACCAGATCCGGCGGCCAGCTCCCAGGCTTCCCGGTCTTGCTGCGATAGAGGTGGCCCGGCCGATAGTAATCGCCACAGCCGTAGATCGCCCCGTCCAGCGGTCCCCACACCGCCGGGAGGATCGCCCCCAGCACCGTGTTGCCGTTGGTGTCCACGCTGGGCACCGGCTGGTAGTTGTCGATCTCGAGCGTCGGCGCGGCCGAGATGCTCAGGTCATCGAGCGTGTCCACGAACTCGGCGCCGTTGGCGGTGTTCTGCCCGACGTAGTACCAGTCGTCGTTGAGCGTGCCCCCACGTCGGTAGAAGCGCTGTCGCACGCGCGCACTGCCCGCGCCGGTGTACGGCCCCGGCGGCTGGACCGCCGTGCGCTGTCGCATCGGGTAGAGCACGTTGGCGCTGGTCTGCTCCGGGCTGGGATTGCCCTCGTCGCCGGTGTCGAGATGGTAGTGCGTGTAGCGGTAGTCGTAGGGCTGGGCGCCGGGCTCGCTCGAGTCCAGTCCGTACCCACCCGTGAGGTACCAGTCATCACACGCCAGCTTCACCGCCTGATTGGTCGTGGTCTTCACCACGATCACGATGCCGGTGATCGTGTCCCAGCCGCGTCCGGCCGTGGAGCCGATGCGCTCGAAGTCGCTACGGCGCAGCGGCTTGCCCAGTGCGCCGAACTCCGTCCACACGTTCCGCCCAGGCGTCATCTCGGCAGGCACGCGCACATGCCGATTGGTGATGCGCCCGCTACGGTCGTTGGGGGAGCCGTTGGTGCGCTTGCCGTCTTCTGACTGATCCGGCAGCCGCAGGTACTCATCGAGGATCTGCGTACGCTGGGTCCGACTCGCGGCGTCCGCGCCGCTCTGCTGCGTCTCGATGAACCCGGTGATGTCGCTCGGCCGGAAGGTGTGGACGAAGGCGTCGGTGTTGAGCGTGTCGTTCTGCCCCGGCACGATGCTCGGCGAGAAGCCGGAGGCGCACACCAGATACACGCGTACCTCTTCCACGATGCCCGGGCGATTCAGCCGGATGTAGAGGTGGATCACGTCGTCGGGCTCGGCCGCGCGGAAGCCGCCCTGCAACGTCGTGAGGTCCATGTTGGCCGGCAGGCCCATGACCGAGGTGTAGCCCTTGACGGCGGTACCCACCACGGTGGTGAACTCGACCGCGCTCCCCTGCAATCCCGTCACGTCGGCGGCCACCGGCGTGCCGGACGCCAGCGGCGTCGGGGTGGAGTCATCCACGCCGGCGGTCAGCGTCCACGCACTGGCCTGCGACGCCGATCCGTGGAAGTCGCAGATCTTCGTGGTCAGGATGTCCACGATCCTGGTGTTGGCCGCCTGCGTGGGCGCCGCCAGTCCGAGCAGGAGCGCTTCCCCACTCGGCGGCACCTGCCCGAGGATCGTCGTGTCGCCGACGATCATCCACGGGTCGCCGGAGAGCGCCGGGCGGTAGGGCAGCAGCGTCAGTGGGTTGCCCGAGAGCACCGTCGAGACCGCCTGCATCGCCGCCGGATTCGGGCCACGCCAGAGGACGCTCCCAGACCCGACAAACGCGATGTAGGTCCCCGACGACGGCAGGTACAGGCGGCCGAGCGTGTGCCCGGGGCCTGCGCTGGGCAGGGAGAAAAGGAGCGTCCACCCCGGACGAATGCGGAGGCGCCCGAACTGATCGACACGGGCATTCTCGAGGATCTGCGCGGCCTCAGGCGGGAGGAGATCCTCGCCCACGCCCAGCACCAGCCCGCGCGCACCGGGGCGCAGCGTGACGAGGGCGAACCCCTGCGGCCCGTATCCCGGCGTGTCCATGTCGGCCCTCCGTTAGACGCGCTGCAGGGCCAGGGACACTCCGAACTCGAAGATCGCCGCTGCCTGATCGCGCCGCTGTGGATTGTACGCCTGTCCCGGCTTGGCGAACATCCGCGCGAGCGTGCCGGCCAGGATGAAGGGCTCCCAGAGGTCCCCGACGGTGAGGGGATCGCCGTCGCCGGTGACCGGCTCAGGGAGCGGCACCACCAGCAAGTGCGCCTGTCCGGCGGCGTCAGGCGGCGGCACCAGCGTCAGGGTGGCCGTGCCCAGCTCGCCGGGAATCGCCGCCAGCGGCCGCCCGGAGGCGGTTGGCCACCCGGGGTAGAGCTGATCCGCCTCATGCCGGCTCAGGAGCGGGAGCGGCGTCTGTCGCCCGGCGTGCTGCACCGCGCCCGAGAGTACCTCGAGCACCTCCGGATCGAGCGCCAGCGCGCCCGGGCCGGCCGTGTAGTCCTGGAGCTGCCAGCCCACGATCGTCCGCGTACGCTGGATGAACAGCTTCTCGCTGGCGGCGAGGTAGGCGAGGACCTCTTCCCGTGACCACAGCCCGAGCTGCCACGTGCGGCCGCCGTCGATCACCGGCTCCTGCACGTAACGCTGGATCACCGAGAGGAGCGCATCGTCCTTCATGCCCCGGCCTCTCCTGCCGCTTCGGCCTTGTCACGGCCGGTGGTGTGTACGTTCCTCCCCAGCAGGGCGTCCACCAGCGTCTGGAAGGGGCTTCCGGCCTCTGCCGTGCCGCGCACACGCGCCATCGCCTGTACGGCCGCGACGAAGTGGGGCTGGAACTTGCTCTGCTCGACCTGCGTGGCCTTCCCTGTCGCCCACCACGCGGCGAGATCCACCAGTCCGTCGATCCAGAAGTCGGCCACGTCGATGGCCACAAGGGTCGCGCCGGGGGTCGGGCTGGGTGGCAGGTCGAGCCCGAGACACGTCACGGTCTGCGTCGTCGGCGGCGTCGGCCAGATCGCCACGGTCGTCAGGCCGATCGGCGCCCAGTACTTGGGCAGGGTCGTCTGGCCGGTGGTCCCGGCCTGCTCGTTCCGCCAGTTGGGCCGGGCGAAGTCGAGCTCCTGAATCGTCGTCGGGAGGAGCGGCGCGTCGTTCCACCGCACTCCCGTGACGTGGACCAGCCCCGGGACAGGGATGTACGGGTCCCCGGCAATCGCGTTGGCCGAGACACTGGTGCGCCACACGCCGGTGGCGGCCTGCCAGATCTTGAGCGCCATGCGGAGCGCGTCGTAACGGTCCTGCACCGTGTAGTACGGATGCAGATCCAGGCGCTCCCACAGCCGCTTGTCGAGCTCAGCGAGCGTGCAGCGCGTGTACGGCATG
>ERZ869921.46-NODE-46-length-69179-cov-21.220647_pt1 | contig 69179 bp, 100 predicted proteins | sample MGYA00579310_ERZ869921 | MGnify/ENA primary metagenome ERZ869921 (study PRJEB32216, sample SAMN09231816) | wastewater metagenome | place: USA: Maryland | collected 2016-06-21 | study: EMG produced TPA metagenomics assembly of the PRJNA472060 data set (Reclaimed...
CGAAATGGTTACCGAGAGTCTGTATCTTAATTATTGACCCTTATCTGTACGAAGTTTAGAGAGTTCTTACCGGACCATAAGCAATACAAACACCCGTATCATCATCGTAATAGATTGATAGCGGAGTATTGTGATAAACTGGTGGCATTTTGGGATGGCTCGTCTACAGGTACTAAGTATACCATTGGATATGCTAAGAAGATAGGTAAGACTGTTTATGTCTTTAAGTATTGAAGGATACATAATATTAGGTCCGTGGGAAGAACGAGTAGCATTCACTATGGGGCTAACGAGTGTAGCAGCTAGCCCTACAGGTGCTTGGGCACGTCACACTCGCGGCCAGATGGATAAAGTGCAAGCATGGTTCGATAGGGGCTATAGGCTTAGGAGAGTTAACATTGAATTGATTGAGGAAAATGCCGTTCAGCAAGAAATGTAACACCTTTGAATCTATAATGGCTATGCACTCTATAGATGAAAATGGTTGTTGGATATTTGACGGTAGTATCCGTAAAGATGGATACGGGCATGTTAGATTTACAGGTAAACGTTATTTAGCGCATAGATTATACTGGATTATATTTAGAGGATACATTTTCGATAAGAATTTGCATGTTCTACATAAATGCGATGTTCGTAGTTGTGTAAATCCAGACCATTTATTCTTGGGCACTCATACTGAAAATATGCAGGATATGATGCGAAAGGGTAGAGGTAATAAAAAAGGACCCGGTAAATGGCGATATGAAAGTTCTGATTGTTGACATAGAAACAACTGTTCAGATTAGTCAGGAAATTGATGAAGAAGAAAATAAGAAAAAGAAGATTAAAGATGGTTCCCCTCATAACCCTGACAACAAACTCGTGTCAGCTAACTGGAGGAGATTAGAGCTTTCCTTTAATCTGGATGGAAGTTTTACATACACGCTAGGTGAGAATAACCACAGCACGTTTTATCATAACGACAAGCCTATTCCAGACAGTCCAGAATATCTGCAAGAAGCTTTGACATGGGCTGATGTATTTGTAGCTCATAACTCTAAGTTTGACGTTATGTGGCTGCAAGAGTCTGGATTTAAACTTCCTTCACGGGTATTCTGTACTTACATTTGCGAATATATATTGGCGAGAGGTACTCCTGTAGAGTTGTCATTAGATGAGACGGCTAAGAGACGAGAAGTTACGCATAAAAAGGCAGACATTATTTCAGAGTATTGGGATAATGACATAGGCTTTGAGGCTATGCCGTTGCCTATCGTGCAAGATTACGCAGACGCCGACGTGCTATCTTGTGCTGAGATTTATATAGAACAACTTAAGGACCTTACTAAGCCTGAAAATCTATCTCTAAACAATATCGTAGAGCTTATGAATGATATGCTCTGGTTCATTGTAGCGATTGAGCGTAATGGTGTGGCGATTGACCTAGAACGTCTTGAGGAAATTGATAAGCAGTACGAGGCTGAGCAGAAACAGCTTGTAAAGGAAATGACGGAACTTGCCCAGCATGTGATGGGCGATACTCCATTTTCCTTAACGTCGGGTGTAGATATCTCTAAAATATTATACAGCCGTGAAGTGGTTGATAGAGAGCTTCATAAGAGGACGTTTAATATTGGTGTGGATCATAGAGGTAAAGCGCTACGTCCACCTTATATGACGGATAATCAGTTTTCCAATGCAGTACGGACAACTACACGTAAGATATACAGGACTGTTGCAGAGCAGTGCTACACCTGTCACGGAAAAGGCAAAACTTACAAGATTAAGAAGGATGGCAACGCTTTTGCCAAACCTTTTACATGCAAGGCTTGTGGGGGCTCAGGGTTTCTCTATATCCCAACCCAAGCCATAGCAGGGTTTAAGCTCATTCCTAGAGGGCCTGATATGGCCTCTATCAATGGGTTTGTGGCGGATAAAACTGTTATGGATAGCTTGATTGCTCAAGCTACCTCTAAGGGCAATCTGGACGCCGCAGCCTTCCTTACCAAGAAACGTCGTTTAAACGCGATCAACACCTACCGCAATTCCTTTGTGAAGGGTATTAGGCGTTGGGTGAGAATGGATGGCTTACTACATGCTGGCTTTAATCAGTGCATTACGGCTACTGGTAGACTTAGCTCTAGTAATCCTAACTTCCAAAATCAACCTAAAGGTAAGAAGTTTCCGGTTAGAGGGGCTATTATATCCAGATGGAAGAAGCTTGGTGGGCAGATACTTGAGGCTGACTTTAGTGGTCTAGAGTTTGTGGTGGCTGGTGAGCTAAGTCGTGATCCTCAGATTATTGAGGACATTCTTAATGGTAAGGATGTGCATAGGCAAACTGCTTCCATTGTGCATCAAAAGCCTAAAGAGGAGATTACTAAGGATGAGCGTAATGCAGTTAAGCCTGAAACCTTTAAGCCCTTATATGGAGGTACGGGTGACGCTAATACGCCTCCTCACATAAAGAAGTACTATGATGAGTTCTTCAATATCTACAAACGACACGGAGAATGGCAGCATGAACAAATGGATGCCGTTCTTAAATACGGAAAAATTAGAACGCCGAGTGGAAGGGAGTACGCTTTTCCCGGAACAAGACGTATAAAAGGTGGTAGGACTACCAATGCCACGAGGATTGTTAATTACCCGGTGCAAGGTTTTGCTACAGGAGATATTGTTCCTCTGGCCTGTATCCGTGCCTACCGACGATTTAAAGAGCTTGGATTAAAGTCTCTATTAGTCCTTACTGTTCATGACTCTATTGTTGTGGACGTGTATCCGGGTGAACTACAAGCAGTCTGTGAAGCTCTTAAGTGGGCCATGACTGAAATGCACGATGAAATTATGGCTCGTTGGAAGTATGAAATGATAATGCCGTTGAAGTGCGAAATGGCTGTTGGTCCTACATGGATGGATGGCGAGGAGTTAAAGTACGACAATGACAATAAGGAATGGAAGCTAAAAGTAGCTTGACATTGGATTAACGTTCCTTTAAACTAGCTAAATCATTGACAGCCAAGGTGCTGAAATGTCATAAAACAAGGAAAAACTGATTGACAACTGAACTAACAACTATTGACCAAAAAGAACTAGACGATTTTGTTAACGCGGCTGGTATTGACGCTGAGGACCTTAATGGTGCCACAGATTATCTCCCTCAGCTTAAGGTGAACTATAACGAGGAAAACCCGGAGACTAAGAAGGAACTTAAGAAGGGTACTTTCTTCCTTACGGGTCAGGACGTTACGGTCTATGCCAAGTCTGTGACAATTCGTCCGCTGCTACAGCATTTTCAGTGGACTGAGTGGTCCAAGGTTGAGAAAAAGACTGTTAACCGCACTAAGTTCATTGTGAACTTCTCTGAAGAAGCCATTGATGAGAAGGGCACTGTTAAGTGTGGTAAGCCTCTCTCCAAGGAATTTAAGAACAATCCGGCGCTTGTTGAAAAGTGGGACCATGTGAAGTGCTCCCGTACTCTCCATGTTCTTGTCTCTTATGAAGGTGAGGATGAGGATGGTAATAAGCATACCGTCTCTAATGTTCTAGCTACTATGCGGCTTAAGGGTGCTAACTTTAATCCGTTTAAGGAAGAATTTATTGATAATATGCCTAAGGGTTCTAAGCTCTGGGATTATGAAATTACGTTAGGAACTACTCGTGAAAAGAATGATCCTAATAGCGCTAATAGCTTCTTTGTTATTCACTTTGATGCTGACTTCACCAAGCGCGTTCCTGTAACTCGTGAAGTGTTCGATCAGGCTAAGGCGGCTCAGGCGCGTATTGAGGAGTTCAATTCTGATGTTGAGGTTGCTTACGTCAAGGCTGTGTCTGCGCGTAATACTTCTGATAGTGCCATTGATGCCCTTGAGGATACTGGTGCTTCACTAGAAGATGATTTAGTGGACGCATAATATTGGACAAGGGGTTTGAGTTCTCAGAACTTGAAACTCGTCTACAGATGACTTTGGACGCTCTCTCTAATGGGGAGGGCGTTCGAGTTAAGGACGAGTGGATTGTTGAAGCAGGTAAGCATTTTGAGGATGCTCTAAGACGGCATCTAACTGAGGGTAAACGTGAGTGGAAGGGCTTGCGTATGTCCAATGTCGGCAAGCCTACCTGTCAGTTACAACATGAACAAATGGGCACTGAGGGCTCTAGAGTACCTTACAACCACATTGTTCGTATGTCTATTGGCGATGCTGTAGAAGCCGTTATAGCATTAGCTGTTAAAGCCTCTGGAGTTAATATCACTGGTGGTAAGACTAAGGTTAAGTTAGACGTTAACGAAACTAATATCCCCGGTGAAGATGACATTCATATTGACGATGAGGTTTGGGATATAAAATCTTCTAGCCCTTATTTGTTCCAGCATAAGTGGAACGATGGGTGGGAGGGCGTGTATCATACGGATACATTCGGCTACATAGAGCAATTGTTCGGCTATGCTAAAGCTCAGAATAAGAAAATGGGCGGTTGGATTGTAGTCGATAAATCTTCTGGTGAAATCAAGGTTGTTAGAGCTACACCTACAAAATCACAGCTAAAACACATTGAAGCCAAGATTAAAGATACTGAGAGGACGATAAGAGAAAAGCGCCCTTTCGTAAAGTGCTTCACAGAAGAAGATGAATATTTTAGGAAGAAGCCTACAGGTAATAAGCTAATTCCTAAGGTCTGTACTTTCTGCCCTTTTATGCATTCTTGCTGGCCCAATGCTCAATTAAAACCAAAAGGAATGTCTGAGGCCGCTGTGCCAACGCCTACGTGGTATAACCTATACTTTGAAAAGACTAACTTAAAACCTACACATAAGACAGGTAGAAATGTTAATCCCGTACTCGATTAAAAAATGGGCAAACCCCTAACCACATATGCCGTTTCTCCTGAACTAGGTAGACTTATCGGCGTCAATGTTGGTATTCATGTTGAAGGTGGTCAAATACCTATGAGTTTTGCGTATGTTGTCCCTAGGCATTATGTCTGTGCTAACTTAGCTAGGTATGGATTTGAAGTTAGAAAGAATTGAAAAGATACTAACAAGGTCAGCTAAGACGAAGGGTAAGAAACTTCAGAATTGGGTTAGGGATCAAATCCTAGCCCTTTTCCCTTCCCTTGATAAAGAAGATGTTAAGTCAACCATAATGGGTGATAATGGGTTGGATATACAGCTCACCAAGATAGGCCGTAATACGATACCTATTGGTGTAGAATGTAAGAACCATGCTACTTTCGCCATTTACAAACATTATGAACAAGCGGTTACTAACACGTATAAAACTAGTAACCTGCTAGAGCCTGTGTTGTTCATTAAGGGCAATCACAAGAAACCTCTAGCCGTAGTTGATGCAGAGTATTTCCTTACGCTCATGAGGGCTAAGTATGATATCTCACTAGTCAACATTAATGATCCTGATAAAGATGCGACCTAGATTTGATAAAGTAAATACTAGTTATGATGTTGGCCCAGATCACGTCATGATCTATGCTCATGTCATTATTCCTAAGAACCGTGAGAGTGAGCTACGGACCAAGTTCAACAACTTTCTTCTATGGTATATGAGCCGTAACAGAATACTTGGCATTAACAACAAGGCTGAACGTTACCCTAAGCCTGCTGAGTATGTTCCTAAGTACACTAACGGTAAGCGTGGTAGACCTAAACTGACCATTGATAATAATGGCAATATAGCTGAAGTTGAGGATGATGGCTCCCTTACCTATTAATGGAAGCGCCTCTGTGGAGCTATTCACGTTTAAGGGCGATCAAATTAAGGATGTTAAGGTAAAACTTAGTTCAGATATTCCTACGAACTATGATCCTGTAATTCGTGAGCATATAGCCAATGTTCAGTTTGGTATTTTCTATACGTTTTTAAACGATGAAGATGGGTTGGCTGAGGTTGGCCGTATCTTTAGAGCAGGTATGTCATTTGCTCAAAGGAATATGATGCCTCCTCCGCCTCCTGATAGCAAGGGTCCTAAGGATGCCCCGCCCCCTGATCTTCCACAAGATGGTGAAGGCATTAAAGATATGGTTGATAAGTTAATAGATGGCGATACCTAGAGAACAAGCACTCCTAGACTTAGAAGGTGCTCCAATGGATTATTTTATCCGTCAGGCTAATGATAAAAAGCCTCGTGAACGGTTATTACAGACCACTAGCGAGGAACGTAAGAAGTATCCTATGGCTCGTGGATTGTTAGACTATTTCCCTGATGCTCTAGCTGAGGTTTCTAAGGTTAGTTACCTAGGCAATGAGAAGCATAATCCGGGGCAACCTATGCACCATGCTAGGGGTAAGTCTACAGATCATGCTGACTGTATTATGCGGCACCTAGCTGGTCGTGGTGGCTATGATGGTGAAGTTAGAGAGACTGCGGCGTTAGCTTGGAGGGCGTTGGCTATGCTTCAAGAAGAAATTGAGCAGGAAATGGGGCTACCATTACCCAGAGGAGCTAAGTATGACACTTAGAGTTGAAATTAGCATTGTCCCCTTCGGTGAAGAAGCTAATAAACGTGTTATTGAAACATTAAATATCAGTAACGTAACGCCTACGCGGCGTAATGATGAGCGTCACGAGTATGTTATTGAACATAATGAGTACAAGAATTATTCGTTGGATACGCCTAGAGTGATCCATTACCGACCTGATGGTGCGCTATGGCTAGTTCGTAGAGCCTTAGAAAGAGTTTTAGATGGTGAGTGAAACTCGTAAAGGGGGATGGATACAGACATTTACAGGTGGGCGTATATTCCCACTGGACCCTAGAGAGGAGGAGATTGATATTCGTGATATTGCTCATTCTCTAAGCTTACAATGTAGGTATAACGGTCATGTGACTAACTTCTACAGTGTTGCTGAACATAGTGTTATGCTATCCCATATGGTTAGTTCGTCTAATGCCTTATCTGCACTTATGCACGATGCTTCTGAGGCGTACCTGACTGACCTTCCTAGACCGATTAAGAAGTACTTTGTAGGCTATTACGACTACGAGAATACTCTCATGAATGTCATTGCTATTAAGTATGGCTTTACGTGGCCTATGCCTATGCAAGTGGCTGAGTACGACACTCGTATCCTTAACGATGAGCGGGAGCAGCTTATGGGTAAAGGTGAGTATGAGTGGGATTACTATGGTGAACCTTTGGGTGTTAGAATCGTCGGCTGGGAACCTGAAAGAGCCGAAGAAGAATTTATAAAACGTTTCAAGGAACTTACGAATGCCTAAACTTGACATTGAAAAAGAGCATGAGGCGGTTAAAGCTATAGAGGATTTCTTAGACGATCAAATGCAAGATATGTCTGAATTTGAATTCAGAAATCTTTGGCAGGTTTCAAAAGAGCTTGTAATATGGCTAAAGGTACGTGGTTATGAAGTGGTGAAGCGTGGGTCGTAGAAGCAATTTTGAACGTATTCCAAAGGATAGATACGAAACGGTAGACAAGAGGGCTTCTAGGGCTCTCTTGCCTTTTATACCGGACAACGTGACGTACTATGAGCCGTGTTGCGCTAGTGGTAAGCTAATTGAACAATTCAATGAGCACAGAATTAGGTGTGTAGGGTACTCTGATATTGATACAGGCGTCGATGCCTTAACTTTAGAAAGTCAACATCTAAATGATGCTGATTTGCTGATTACTAACCCACCATTTACTAGACAATTACTCCATGCTTTGATATATCATCTGTCCGCCCTAAAACCTACATGGTTGCTTATTGATAGCAATTGGGCGCATACCGCACAAGCATCTGAAATTATAACTAAACTATGCACCGATGAAGTTATGATCGGTAGATTAATCTGGATCGAAGGTACTAAGACTGCCGGGAAAGAGGACCATAGTTGGTTTAGGTTTAGCACGGATAAAGCTGGACCTATGACTTATCACCCAAAGAATGTAAATAAATAAATGGTAGATGGAAATACAGCAGGTAGAGAACACATAGACTTAGATATTATTCCGCCTAATATACTCAATAGATTTGCAGCATTGGCGCACAAAGACAACGCTAAATGGTGGACTAACTTGTTCACTGGTGAGCCTGTTGAACGTAACAAGGGTGAACTTATAGCGCTTATGCACAGTGAGCTTAGTGAGGCTCTTGAGGGCGTTCGCAAGGGCCTACAGGACGAAAAGCTGCCCCATCGTAAGGCTGAGGAAGTGGAGCTAGTGGATGCTCTTATCCGAATATTCGATTACGCCGGAGCATATGGCCTAGACCTTGATGGAGCCTTTTGGGAGAAGCGCGCCTATAACCTTAAGAGGGCCGATCACAAGGTTGAGAATAGGGTTAAGGAAGGGGGTAAGAAGTTCTGATGGAATGGGTTTTAGGAATTGCTCTAGTAATTGTATGGGCTCTTGGCTTTCTCGGTGCTTGGACTATTGGCGCAGGGTTTGGCGGACAGAGTTTTCATACCTCTAGAAGCGAACACTTCTTTAATGTTGTGTTGCCTGCTTTGTTTTGGCCTGTAATGATCATTTGGATTATTCTAGCATTCCTGTGGGCAGTGGTAAGAGGTCGTGCCTGATTGACTTACGGTGTAACTCTTAAACAGGGAGATAAAGAACTACACGCTGAGGTTGATGCTGATAACGGAATGGTTCAGCATTTAATCTATAGACGCCTATTGGAAATTGTTAAGCCTATAGGCCCCTTCGCAGACAACCCGGATAAGGAAATTGAGTTCCTTACTCAGACACTCGAAGCATTTGGTTTTAAGAATGTGAAAGTGACTGTAAATGACGTATCGCAGTAATCTAAATCCTATGTTCCGATCCAAGTTCTCGGAAGATATCTTCAATCAGAAGTACAAGCATGAAGGTGCTGAAACTTGGGAAGAACTAGCTAGTACGCTTGTAGAAGATGTGTGTCAGTCTTATCTTACACAAGATGAGAAGGATGAGCTTAAGAGAGCTATAACTACGCTTAAGTTTATCCCCGGTGGTAGGTATCTGTATTACGCTGGTAGACCTAACAAATACTTCAACAACTGCTATCTGCTACGGTCTGAGGAAGATACTAGAGAGGATTGGGCTAACCTTTCATGGAAGGCTGAATCTTGTCTGACTACTGGTGGTGGTATAGGCAACGATTATTCAGTGTATCGTGCTGAGGGTGAACCCATCAATAAGACTGGTGGATTTGCCTCAGGTCCTATCTCTAAGATGAATATGACCAACGAGATTGGTCGCAGAGTAATGCAAGGCGGCTCTCGTAGATCAGCCATTTACGCTTCTCTAAACTGGAAGCATAAGGATGCTCAGAAGTTCCTGAAGGCTAAGAACTGGAAGGAAATGTATGTCGGCAATGTCAAGAAGGATGACGGCACTCGTCTGAGTCTATGGGACGTTAAGCAAGAGGATTTCAATTTCCCCGCCCCATTAGATATGACTAATATCAGCCTCAACTACGATACTGAATGGCTTATCAACTACTGGCGTACTGGTGATGTTGGTGACACGTTTAGGGCCAATGTTCGTCAAGCTCTAGAAACAAGTGAGCCGGGTTTCTCTTTCAATTTCTTTGATAAAGAGAACGAGACACTTAGGAATGCTTGTACTGAGGTTACTTCAGCAGATGACAGTGATGTCTGTAATCTAGGCTCTATCAATATCGGTAGAGTTGATACCATTGCTGAGTTTATGGAGCTTGTCGAGCTTGCTACTAAGTTCCTTCTATGCGGTACTCTGCGTGCTAAGCTACCTTATGATAAGGTCTACGAAACTCGTAAAAAGAACCGTAGACTTGGTTTAGGCTTGATGGGACTGCATGAATGGCTCCTAAAGCGTGGAGAAAAATATGAAGTCACTCCTGAACTACATAGATGGCTTGTTGTCTATAAATCGGTATCCGATGAGCATTCGGCTAAGTTTGCTGATGTTCTCGGCGTTTCTAGACCTGTTGCTAATCGGGCCATTGCTCCTACTGGTTCTATTGGCATTCTCGCAGGGACAACTACAGGTATCGAACCTCTCTTTGCCGTGGCTTATAAGCGTAGGTGGCTTACTGGTGGTACTACGTGGAAGTATCAGTACGTTGTGGACGGTGCTGCCCAAGAAATGATTCGTCTGTATGACGTTGATCCTAACGCCATTGAAGGCGCAATGGATTTAGCGTCAGACTACGAACGCCGTATGAAGTTCCAAGCGGATATTCAGGATTATGTGGACATGTCTATCTCGTCTACAATCAATCTACCAGCTTGGGGTACTAAGTTAAACAATGAGGATACCGTTAACGATTTTGCCAACACGTTAGCTAAGTACGCTCATAGACTTAGAGGCTTTACTGCTTATAGCGACGGATCGCGCGGAGGCCAACCGCTCACGGTTGTTCCTTATAAGGAAGCTGTAGATAAGCTTGGTGAGACTTTTGAGGAAGCCATTGTAGCTACGGATATCTGTGATGTGACTGGCAAAGGTGGTAGCTGTGGAATGTGAAACAAACCGTAAAGGTTGGGGTTTTATACCTGAGACTTGCCTCATACTAGGTATTCCAATAAGTCCATCCAGACGAGGAGAATCTAGGAATGGCTCTCCCTCTGTTGACAGGTTAGATAACACAAAATGCTATACTAAAGACAATATACAAGTAGTTAGTAATTTAGCAAACTCTATGAAAAATTGTGCTACACCTGAGCAATTAATATTATTTGCTAAATGGGTGTTAGACAAATATGAGTATAAAGTCTAAACTACTAAAACGTGCAAAATACAGAGCCAAGAAAAAAGGGCAACCGTTCGACTTAGAGCTTGACGATATTAGCGTAAGTCTGTACTGTCCCATTCTCGGTATTCCATTGCATGTCAATGAAGGTCTAATTGGTGGGAGGGATAACTCTCCTACCTTAGATCGTAGAAACAATGCCCTTGGTTATGTTAAGGGCAATGTATTAGTCATAAGCCAACTAGCTAATCAGATGAAAAGTTCTGCATCTAGAGAACAGCTTATGAACTTTGCGAATTGGATTAAGAATAACTACGAATGACTCTAGACGATTTTAGTGTTGAGTATGATAGTCTCACTGCTGAACGTAAGAAGGAAGGCTTAAGAGTTCTATTTACAGAGCTACTAAGTGATCTGGACCGGCACTATGGACTCATTGATGAACTGCTCATAGTGGCTGTAGCTGCTGAAGCTGAAGATCATTTTGGCACTGAGGGACTGCATGTCTAACAAGTGTTGGGTAGTCTACAGTGACGATGTAACTCCGACTGGTTTGGAGATTGATTTTTGGGTGTTTGATGACGCTCAAGCAGCATTTGATAAGTACTGTAGGGATTATCCCTTTGCTGAGTTCTATTTGTATCAGGTAGAGAATTACAATGAGGCTGATGAAAAGCCTTGGCGTCAGATCGACTATCGTGAAGGCGCATACGCATTGAAGGAAGATGAAATTGAATAATCATGTTTGGGTCCTGTTAGGACTGGATAATAATTGGGTTCATGGTGTGTTTAAGACCCGTGAAGCTGCTCGTAAGGCTAAGAAGTATCTGTACGATAGCTCTAAGGATGAACGTGCTGATATTTTCAAGCAGACAGTGCTGAGCTAAAATGTTGTATGATCCTCCTAGTGGGTGGAAATACGGGTTTCCTAAAGAGTATAAGCCTCTACCCGGTGAAACTGTAAAGGAAACCCTTATCCGTGATGGCTACCCTGCCAACTTTGAAGATTATATGTACGAACATGTCCGCTTCATTGGTACACCTGAGGAGTTCCAGCGGATTCAGCTTGACAAAACCGAGCTAAACCCCTAGGATCACCAAGCGTTCCCGAAAAAGAGGAATGCACTCACTGCGGCGGTTGGGAATGAAAGAGAGACTAGCTAGTTCGATTGTAATGATGGCTCTAGTGGTAACGGCCCAACTTCCAATAACAACAGGAAAACTTTAATATGCCTATGACTAAAGAAGCCGCCTACAATCAGGCGCGTAATACCCTCGGTGCCTCTGCGTCGGTGGATCGTGTCATTGCTGAGGCCGACAAGATTCTGGCCTATGTTAATGGCACTACCTCTACCGCTACTGCTGCGGCTCCCACTCCCCCGGTCAATAAGACCCGTGTGCCCTTTTGGGTGGTGGAGTATAAGAACCGCAATGACAATGGTACTCACTTCGGTAAGAAGCAGTACAAGACCTACGCTGGTGCTATGAAGAATAGCCGTGTTGGTCGTGTCAATAATGCGGCTCGTCGTGACCGTACTTCGCGGTTTGTTCGTGTTCTTAAGGTTTCGGCTGCGTAATCTAGCCCAAGCTTAATATAAAGAGTCCTAGCGGCTCTTAGGGTGATACAGAGGGGATGCTTCGGTGTCCCTTCTACTACCCTACAATTAAGCTATAGGGTTAGATTAAGATGGGTGATAATCCCACTACTACTACAGCTACGCAACCCGTAAGTTCAACACCAACAAAAGACAACACCCCTCAACACATTCATGAGAAAGCCTACTATAAAGGCTATAGGGACTTTCTTCATGGTCGCTTAGACTGCCCGTATCGTAAGGATAGTCTTGTAGCTAAGGAATGGCAGCGTGGGCAAAATGCTGCGTATTTCAAGAATAAAGAAAAGCTCAAGAATGGTAGCCTAATGCGAAAGTTCTATAAGAAGAAATCTCAAGCTAAGACTAAAACGTCCGAAAAAGCGTCTTAAGCTTGAGTAGTCTGGAACCAGTCAACGTAATCGGAAAGGTCACGCAAAATGACTAAGTTAGCTCTTGTAATAGGTGTCCTAGTTCTCGCTACGTTGCTGGTTCCAGATGCTTGACAAACTGATCTAGCTACTATAGAATATATCATCTTTCGACGTTACGAAGGACATTAACACATACTTAAGTAGGCGTGATGAACCTAGTATAGTGTGAGTTGCCAGTAACGTTTTATAGAGAGGGGGTAGCCATTGGCCGATAACCTAGTAGGGACCTATCGTGCGCCATAAATGCTACCCCCTCTTTCTATGCGGGCTTAGGATGCTCTAAGGATCACGTTGTCTTAGTCGCTAGGCTTACTGTGCTGTTCAAGTCAGACGGCTCGCTCTTATCTTACTTTCAAGAAATGTAATGAATAAGTTTATCAAGAAGGCTCTAGAAACAAAGCTAGAGGAAGGCGCGCAGGAAATCATTGCGCGTTTAAACGAACAATACAAGGCTGAGTTTGAAGCTCTACTAGAGAAGTTGGCTAACCGCCTCATCAAAAGCATAGCTACGGACCTTGCTATAGAGGACAAGGGTGACACCTTAGTTGTGTCTATTAAGTCATCCAGGGAGCTACCTAAGGGTAAATCTACAGGATTAATTGGGGACCCCCAGTAAAATGGAAACGGCAATATGGGGTACTGTAGCAGGGGCCGGGGCTGTTATATTAGCCTGTATTATCCTGCATCTGAGTTCAAGAGGTAATCACTAATGCCTGATGAAGTTGTTGCACAGAAGCCGTGGGAAGCTCCTGAGGGTAGAGTTGTATGGGCTCTACGTGAGCTTAGAGACGCGCTTAAAGGTCTAGGTGAGGGAGTTGAAGATAGCCCTATAATGTCCTTAACGCTGCCCACCAACGCATACACTAAAGTTGTTAATCACGTTGCTGATTGGTGTAGGCACCATTACGGTACAGGTGTAACAGATAATGGACCATCACGGGACGTTTCTGTTTTATGGACTGATATTGAGATTAAGACTGCCACTCCTGATACCCGCATAATCCATAAGGAAGTTTATGACTCTGACGTTCAAGGTGGTTACGAGCTTAATCCTGAGGGACGTACTATGTGGTACGGGCTTAGGGTTATTGAAGTCACTAGGCATGATGCGTGGCATGGTTGGGAGCTTAAGTTAGCTCAACCTAGAGAGCGTTATAGGGATGCTAGACCCGATGAAGCCAGTCGTGCGCAAATACTAGCTCAGGAGAATGAACAATACCAAGCTAGAGAAGCTGTACGTGCGTCTAGATATCGTGACACGTATTATTATGATGAAACTACACACACGGTAGACTCAGTTGGTATAGTAAGGGAAATTTGGCAGAGGGCTAACCCGGATATAGGTGCTACACTTGGCGCTATAGGTGCTACACTTGACGCTATAATTGATGATGAGCTAGCACGACCGACTGCGCCGGAACCTGTAACTGACAATGATCCTGTACGTACAGAGCGTCTAAGAACAAGAGCCCCAACTTATCAAGCTGAGGCTCAAGCAAGAGGCAGAGTAACTAGCCCTAGAGATACTACTTTTTAATATCGTTTCTGTGTCTCTCTATGGCATCCGCATGGTTGTCTATAGTTTTTGTTAGACTTTCAAATATGGCTCTATCCTTATCACTCAACTGAATGAGTGTGGGTTTAGGGCCATATTCTTTTTCCTTCTCATCCGTCTTAGGAGTTGTGAAGGTTCTGAACAGGCCGAATGCGCCGGCTCCTATACCGCCAATCATACCGATCAGGGCAACCTGTACTGTAGCGTCTAGAGCAAAGAACCAGTCGAACATTATCTGCCATATTTTCTGACATTTGCCATATCCGTTGCAGTAAAGAAGCTGTTAAGCATTTCCCCCATTGTTAAGACGCTATAAGTAACAACACCGAATGGAATAGTCCACCACGGAGAAACCTGTAACAAACTCCCCAAAATTGCTCCAAATATTGCAGCCCCCGAAAGTGAGCCTAACAACCGTAGTAGAGGAGTGCCCCCATGCCAGTGTCCGTTTATTAGTAGTGCAATAATACGGAGTGTTCCTACTATTAGAAGTGTAGGGGTCCATACCTGTAGGTAGTCATAGAACATTGATAATGTTGGTTTATCAAAACTCTCAGGCGAAATCAACATGATAATACCAAGTAGAGAAATTATCGTTGATGTGAGCCATTCGAGCAGCCGCCTACGGAAGTTCATCGTTAGCTTTGCCAATCCAATTTAATACACCTTGATAAGGTCATGTTACATACAAAGTCCCTTACGTTGGAAAATAGCTATGGCTTTATCTGTAGCAGGGCCAGTAACCAATACCTTCCTAAACTCAGAGCAAGCCGGGGGGACAAGATCACGAGGAGCCATAGCGCCTTTACTATAGCCATAAACATAGGCTGAGCCTAACACAGCAGCTACGGTGATCGCAGCAATCGTGTATTTGCGTAGAGTGGGGCTAAATAGGAAGCCTAGGATTGCTAGGCCACCTGCAATGATCCAGCCCCAAAACGCGCTTAGGGTAGTCCAAAGGAAGCCAGTAATGGCAGCTATAACCACACTGGATACCATTTAATTAATCCTCACAACTGACATGCTAAGGGCTATCATTTAGGCACCTGATTAGCTTTAATAATACCATAGAGGGTAACGGCAGCACCCACTACAATAAGGCCCACACACACCCACATGATAATCTGAGAGCCTGTAGCGAATCCCTGAATGCTCTTAGCAGCGTCAGCTAGAACCGTACCAGTAACACCTGTACCAGCACCGCCCATCCCTACGTTAGTGGCTGTCTGAGCATTTTTAGCGAGATACTTCTTTTCCACCCATTCACGAGTGATAGGACCATACAGGCCATCCACAACGAGATTATTCTTAAGTTGGAAGTCTCTCACAGCAGCCTTGGTATCAGGACCATAGACGCCATCCAACTTTAGCTTGTAATCGCCAAGAGCATTGAGCATCTTCTGGAGTAGGATAATCTCATCACTGTCAGGCAGCTTGCTGTTCTTATACTTAGCATAAGCAGCAGCCATCTTCTTAGCATAGCCATTAGCTTTAGGACCATTATAGACCTTTTCAAAGGCTTTCCAATTGTGAGTGTTCATTTCATCTTGTAGCTTATTAGCCACAATGAAACGGAGCATCATATCTACCTGACCTTTGATGGTGTTAGCGGCCTCTACAAGCTCTTTTACAGAGCCATAGCCAAGCAACTGCCAGTTAGCGCCCATAACCTGCCCCAAGCCCCATGAGACGGACTCTAGGGCGGCTAGCTCATCCACCTGTTTAGCTCGTTCCAGTAGCGCATAACGCCCCGCGCCGGTTGAGGGGTTAGGCACACCGCCAGCACGAGGAGAAGCCAGCCCTGCCTTGACTGCGGCCTCTCTAACCGATTTGTCGTTTAAACGCGCATACATGTAGTGGCCCTCATACCGGATGATCGGCCTAGAGACACCATTCACATTCCAGAAAGCTACACCAGCACTTTCAACATCAAATACAGCTAACGCAGCCTCAACTTCAATGTCGTGCTCCTTAGCCTGTAGCTTTACTTCTTTTACAATATTGCTATCCATTATCTATCCTTTAATCTTGGCATAGGCTTAGGTGCGCTACGTTTTTTCATAAACACCGCAGCTTCTTCATCTGACATTGTAGAGTCATCCTCAGGAAATGGCAGCTTGTAAGTTTTATCATTTTGTAAATACTCTCTACGTCTAGCCTCTAAAGGATTTTCACCATTCTTAGGCCGTCGATCTTCAATGTTCGCAGACTGTTCTCTACCACGCCACTTCATAGGAACTTCACTGAAAGCATCTAGCATAGGTCCAATAGAACTTTCAGCCAATTGCTGATCGGTTAAATTAGCTCTTTCATCATTTAACATATTTTCAGTCTCTTGGTCAACAGGAGGCTTCTTTGCACCAACGTAAGCATAACCAAGGGGACCAGCAGCATTCTTGATAGCTTTAAGACCGTTAATGATAGCACCATCATCTGCACCATTCTTCATTAATGCGGCGGTTTTGGAAAGGAAGTGCGGATCAGTTATAAATAGATCAAGCATCTGTTGTGCAATTTTATCATTGCCCTGCTGCCAACCTGCCGTCCATAATCCTGTAATAGAATTGATTAGTGTGGCTTTATGATTCAGAGGGCCAAACACCATGCGAGTGATTAAGTAGGTAGACTGTTGTGCCGTGGCTGCATTCTTGACGGTATCAGAACCACCAGTAAACGCCTTGGCAGTATCCAGATTAACTTTCTTATCCAATAGATCAAGGATTGTAGTAACCGCCTTAGCATCCTCAGGAGCTAACACAGCGTTGATCGTGTTGACCACATTGTCCCTAGAAGTGTTAAGGGTCTTATGCAGTTTACCAGCAGAGGGATTACGAGCAAAGTCCGGTGTGCCTGTAGCCGTATCAACACCAACAGCCCTCGACGTAAAGTATTCATCACGAATATAGCGTAGATACTGTGAACGGACACCCTCAGCAGCTATAGGATCAACCGCCTCGACTTCCTTAATCAGCCTAGGAATCTCATCAGCAGCTTCCTTAGACTTGAATAGCTCATTGAAAGCAGCCCTAGGATTGCTTGTAAACGAGGCTACAGTAGTGCTCTCAGGATTAGTAATCTGATCAAGGTCTTTGGTGAAATACTTTACAGCAGCATTTTCACTGGCCTTAGCTTTAATTTGAGTAGCCGTATCCATAGCCTGCGCAACTGCCTTCTCAGCACTGACAAGCCCCTGTTCAGCATCGTTAAGAACCTTTAACGTGGCTTCAAAGTTAGCTCTAAGAGAACCACCCTCATCCATGTATTGGACCAGCGGGGTAAGCTCTTTAATGTACTGAGCAGTGGATAAAGGTTCACCAGCCTTCATACCCATGACAAGGTTACTAAGGCTTTCACCAAGCATGTATTCCTGAGCTACAGCAGAGGCATTAGGGTCCTTGATAGCTGTAAGGATACGCGGCATTTGAAGCTTTGTAGGATCGCTAATGGCACTCTGCATAGCATCATAAGCGGCGGTTTTAGCATCATCAATACCAACCTCCACACCGTCTATGGTGCGTGTCTTTGACATAGCTTCATCGAACGACTTAAGCTGCTGATTAACCAGCCAAGTGTTAGCAAACTGCTTGTAGCGGTTCTGAGCAGCCACAACCTGAGGATTAGTGCTCTTGCCAACAATGTCGTCTATGGCTTCACGTACAGCTTCTGTCTGGCTAACATCGAGAGTAGCCCCACCAGCGTTAGCATCATACGCATTGCGTATCCTACGACTTAGGACAGACCTACCCTCATTCCACAGAGAATTGATATCAGGGAAACGTTCACGTAGGCTGTTAACAAGCTCAGCACGCTTTGTGGCAAGGTCAGCAGCGGCCTCAACCTCATCCGCACCCTCACCCACGATACGTTCAACTGTACTACCACCGGGCTTAACCTTAAGGGCGGCTAAGGCGGTATCTTCCTGACCAGCAGCGATAATGGAATCAGCTAACTCACCATAATCATAGGGCTCTCGTGGAATAGCTTTGTAGGCTGCATCAACCTCTGCCATATCAGCCTTCCATGCCTTAACCAGACCATCCATAGACATTGTACGGAAGTTAGCACGAGCAGCCTCATTAGTACCAAGGAAATCCTGACGCCTAAAGTCCTCTAGAGCCTTTGTAAGGGCATTGTCATTGTATTCCTGATCAAGTGCATCCTTGGCTATAATCTGCCTGTTCTTAGCTGTTACTAGGTCAGTCTTAGCCCCTGCAAGCTCATCCATAGGAGCCTGTACAGCACTCTCCATCTGACCCATAACATCACCTTCAAGGGCCATGTTATCAGCTGATTCAGTGAACAGGCTCTCAGTCTGCTTATACAGGTCAGCATCCTTGGCTTCCACAACATCACTGCCACGGAGCACACGAGACTTCTTAACGCCTCTAAGGTTCTCAATCAGCCTCTGAGCATTGTTATCGACGAATGCTTGCCACTGTTCAGGAGACATATCCGGCTTAAGGAAATCATAAGCTCTCTCATAGTATTCCTTGGCGGCATCATTCATAGCCATAGCTGTAGTGGTATCTAGCTGTAATGTGCTATTCTCCACGTTGGATAGGCCAGTTTCAAAGCTAGAGTTTTTGTTAGCTATTTCGCCTAATATACGAGCACGAGCGGCAACTTCATCGTCCGGTATCTTGCCCGCAACTTCATTAAGCACAGGATCAATATGCTCCATAAACGCACGCATGGAGTTGTTAGGTGTGGCCTTATTACGGAACCCACCTAAGACTTTATCATTAGCAAATCGAGCTGCACCACCAATAGCTTTACCAATAGCGCTAAGCCCATAGGTCATTGCCAGATTGTCTAGAAAATGGTTGCCTGTGATTGGCTCCATATTGCTGGGGGTCACTATAGAAGCACCGGCAGCCTCACTAGGAATAGTAACACCCACAGCCTTAGCAAAAGCCTGAGCCTTAGCCATAGCAGATGTAGCATCAATCTTTCTGGCTTTGTTCCAGAACTGCTTAATGATAGTCTCACCGATATTCTTACCAGCCTGACCGCCGATCATAATAGCAGCCATATCACCTACAAGCTTTTCACCCTCGTTAGCGACAGGGGTTGTGGGGAAGTTCTGATCAAAGAAGTTCTTATCAGTATCAGTAAACTCTTTGGTGTTTAGCAGGTAGTCTCCTAAGCGACCAAGATGCTTGGCAACGTTAATAGACACACCATTAACCTCCGCATCCGGCTGTTGGGCCAGATCGAATAACCATTCACCAAAGCCTAGAGTGTGCTTAGCAACGTTGGAAGCCGCATAAGCAGCCGCCCTAGTAGTACCTCTAGCCACGTCAACCGCACCCCTCAAGGGCTTATCAATTGCTTCATTACCAGTGATAGGACCCTCAGCCGTAGCAGCACCAGACGGAGGCATGACAAATTCAGTGGTTTTATTGCCCTTATCATCCAGCTTAGACATAGTTCTCGGGAGCCATGATTGACCGGCTAAAGGTTGACCCTGTGTCTTATAAAGCTCCTGATTAACGGGATTAGAGGCCCCACCGGGCTCATAGATACGTCCATCATTGCCTGTAGCAAGGGGGGCAGTAACGTCTAACGAGGGCTCGTCGTCAAGCACAAGCTCATCATCAGGATCAGCAGATGTGACACTACCCTGAGCACCCGCGTTACGAGGCTCATAGTCTTCCGGTAACTCGAAGTCGTCCGGGGGAACAGTATTTACCTTAGGAAAGAATACCATTAATCAACCTCAAAGCCGTTTTCATATTCAGTGTAAGTAGTTCCAATCTCCACCTGCTGGCCCGTAGCCTCCTCTAGAGCTTTCTGTTGCTCAGGAGTTTCAACCACACCCTTACCGATCAACGCACCCTTTTGTTCATCTGTAGGGTTCTCAATAGGCTCAGGGGTATTATCAGTAGGTTCACCAGAGATAGACATTTCAGGGGTATCAGAAGTAGCCCAAGCAAAGTTCTCCATATCTAGAGGACCAAAGATGTTCTCTATCGGGCTCTGGCCACCATACGATTGTTTCTGTAGAGTTATAGCAGACTGTAGCTCAGGGCTATTGTTCAGAATGCTTTCAATCTCATGGTTGATGGCCGTAGCATCCTGTACGATAAGGTTCTTAAGGTTCTGTACGATTTCCTTAGGACCAACCGAGTTAGCAATGATGGCCTTAACTCTATCAATATCCTGATTGGACTGGCTGTTACCAGACTGACCAAGAGCAGCCCTAGAGTACGTATACTGTAGCTTCATAATGGTAGAAGCAAACGCACGCTCATCAGCAGACATTTGTTTCCAGCTTGCATTGTTCTTGGTGGCGCTTTTCATCCAATCTTCAAGGCTACCACTAGCATCTGTACCCAGCAACGTATCGCCAAAGTTAACCACAGATAGCAGATTATCCTTAAGCTCATCAGCAGCAGAACCAAGTTTAGCACCCCATGTATTGAGGCCACCATTCTTGGTCAATAGAGTATCCAGTTCCTTACCAACGTCCTGCACAGACATAGCATATGCCTTACGCTGAGATAGTTCGTTACGTATAGTCTCAGTGCCACCGATCATAGTCGCAATCTTGGACTCCAAATCAAGGTCAAGCACAGGATTGCCAGCAGCATCAACACCCCCGCCAGAACCAGCAGAGGTTTCATCCTCAACCAGCTTGATATCCGGCCTAATGGCAAGCCAACGTAGAGCCTTAGCCTTAAGTTCAGGATCATCAGACTTTAGGTTAATAGCAGCTTCACTATCCACACGAGCTAAATCGGCTTTGGTAAGTGGGCCTTTGTCAAGCTGGAACTCAGCTAGAGGGCTCACAGAGGGGGCTACAGGCTGCACTAGAGGCTCTACAGGCCCAGGAGTAAAGCCACCCATAGCCTCATCATAACCCTCGCCTACAAGGCCCTTAACTCGTTCTGTAGCGTCATCTGCCATCATCTGTTGCTGTGCCTGAGGATTACCGATAGTAGCAACTTTGCGTTGAATATTCTTGCCCACATTGACAAACGGGTTATTCGACATGGAAGGCTTAGCAGCAACGTTAGGGGGAGGAGCGGCGGTCATGGTAGGGTCAGTAGCCATAAGGTCAGTGGGCTGTTGTGTCTGATCTGGAGCCATGCCGGAATTAGCCATTTCCGCACCGATTGCAGGATCAACCTGAGGCGCGGTAGGAATAGGAGCAAACTTAGTGGTGAGGAGCTTATCTTCCACTTGACCAACATTGAAACCGAGCCTAAGCTGTTCGTAAGCGTAAGTCCAAGCGTTAGGGTCAACGTTCGGCATACTCTTGACTAGATTTTTAGCCTGTGTTTTGTAAGCTTCATCAGCCTTCTTATCAGCGTCATATTTCTCTTTATTCTTGGTGTAGGTTTCATATGCAATCTGAAAAGCATCACGCTCAGCTACAGCATCTAACTGCTGTCTCTGTGCAAAAGCTGTAGAAAACCCCTCACCAAAACCAGACATAAACGGCATTACATTGACACCCTTAACATATCCGGTCGCTTAGCAAAGCCGCCAGATTGCATCTTCTTAATCTCATCTGTAGCTGCTTCCTGAGCAAAGCTAACAGACTCCTGATCAACCTTCTTTACATCCTCATAGTACGCAATAGTAGGAGAAGGCGTATCTTCTAGTCCCATCTGATACTTAATACCAGCACTATCAGCCATAATCTGCATGATCTTAGCAATAGGACCAGCTAATAGTATAGCATGATCCACAGTCCATTTACCAGCCCCAACACCAGAAATAACGAACATTGTAGTAGCTTCAACTACAGAAACACCTAATTGGAGAGTATTCAGGAGGTTATAGGTAGCCTCTTTTTGTGTTAATTGCTTCATAGCAGCCAATATACCGTTATCTATATCAGTGGTTTCAGGGGGTCTATGCCACGGGTAATTACGGGTATCAGAGGTATAATTTTCACCCGGAATAGGTCCGTTAGGGTTATCGGTTATCGGCAGCGCTGGCATTCTTTAGCTCCTTCTTAATAACTTTTTCAGACTTCACAGAATCTCGCTTACCAATTTCGTCCGCATGGAACTTGTCTAGATACGACTTGGTGTACTTACGACCATCCGGCTGCACATCTTCCCCATCGTAGAATTTCTGTATTGCTTTCTTAATTGCTTCTTGTAGGTCCATTAGAATAACCACCCTAAAACGCTGCCAAGTATCGTACCAACAATCTTGCCAGCACCTTCACCCTCAGCCGCAGCAGCATCTAGCTTGCCTTTGAGAGATACCAGAGCTAATTGTGTCTTACGATCTTTATCATTCTGTCCAGCCTTCCAAGAATAATCCAGTAAAGCATCAGCCCTATCCCAGAGCTGGTTAAGCTGTTCAACAGAGATACCGACTTTGTTTTTAACATCCGTAGCAGCCGCGTCAAACGCATTCTGGTTATTGGTAAGAGTTACAGTCTGACGCCATTTAGCGTTAGCTGTATCAATCTGGAACTGCATATTCTTATAGAACTGTTCACGATTGTTTTCAAGCTCAGCATTAAATTGCGCAGTGTCATTTATCTCACCGACATTAAACTGAGCCATGTTATTCTTCTGAGCAGTGTTGAATTGCTCCATAGCAGCCGCCAGATTATCATAGAACATAGTCATTTCGTTTTCAGATTGAGCAGTGAATAATCTAGCAGCGTTCTCAGACTTAGCATCCTCTAGGATTGATTGGAAACGGTTCTGAGTGTTAATAAGCTCGGCTTGCTGATCATTGCTAAGGTTAGCCAAATCCATCTGTAGAAAGGCTTGAGCGTTCGTAACAGCAGCCGTAGTACGAGCATCAAGATTAGCCATATCAAGTTGAGCAAGGACATTAGCTCTATTTAACGTAGCTTGTTGCTTGTTACCAAGGTTCTCTAAGGTAAGTGTCTGATAAAAGCTAGCATCAGCCTGAGCCATTGGCATAGAGGCTTCAAGTAAAGCCTGAGCCATAGCAGCAGTAGCAGCCGTACCCGTCATACCCTTAAAGGAAGCAATACGTGACACATTACGAGCAACGCCAGCAGCCCATGAGGGTATTCTAGGCTGACCAGTTAAAGGATCAACAAACTCCTCAGCCAGAATATCCATCTGGCCCTTCATAGTGGCTCTTGGGTCAACCGCGTTTAAATCCTGTTGAGCGGATTCAAGGAGCGCCTTACCTAGCTCATCTTCTCCCCTACCAGTAGCCTCAGTGTCCTGCACAAGATCATCAGCGTTTATCTGAGCTTCATCACTTACAGTACCTTGCTGACCTTCCATTTGCTGTTCTGCTACTTTATCAGCAGTTAGAGCAGGTTCATATCCTTGAGCGGCTTTAGGAGCAGGAGCAGTACCAGTAGCAGCAGTTCCGGTAGCCGCAGTAGTTTCTAAAGCACCAGCGTTACCTTGCGCAGGAGCACTAGATTGCATCCCTTCCTGTGTTTGTTGCTCAGTGATTTTAGGAGCACTATCAGCAAGAGAAGTACCGGCTTCTTTGTTTATAAGCAATGACGGATCGGTTACAAGCTGCCCTGCAAAGTCAGCAACATTTATACCGCCAGTTTTACTGGCATCGTTAGCAACAATTTGTACGTTACTGTCTGTGTTTGTCGTAGAAGTAGATTGGGCATTGGTAGTGTTATTGGGCTTGTATGTACCCGTACCACGGTTTACTACTTTACCACCTTGAACAGTAACAGTTGTACCGTTATCAAAGTAGTTAACATACCCACCCTTAATCTGTTCACGACCTACGAGTTTCTTAGCCATTAATTACTCTCTAACTGCGCAACCCTTACGCGCAACTCTTTGACTTCTTGTAGCAGTAAAGGGACGAACTTGGAATAATCAACCATCCAAAGTGCTTCAGATTCTTCCGTTGCAGGAAAGATTGATACCGCATCGGGAAATACTTCATAAGCATCCTGTGCCAATACACCATAGCCATAAGTATCATCAGCTTTCCATTGGAATTTCCACACTTCAAGTTGATCTAGAATACTACCACTATCAAATTGCTGCCAATTATATTTTTTTGTTTTATCAGAAGATGTAGTATACGTAGTGGTAGAGCCTGAGTAATGTATATTGCCAACCAAACCATTAGCGTTATAGAAAGCAGCCGCAAACTCCAAACCTGTACCTGTTACGGAGTGACTATAAGTTGTATTATCAATTAGTGTTCCCTTAGTGGCCCCCGTGTTACTGAATGTACCTACACGATATGCGCCTGTGCTTCTAACAAAAACGCCACCACTGCCTAAAAACAGATTAGCCCATTCACCAGTGCCACCGAACCCTAGACTGTAGGTATCATTTGCGCCGGGAACAATGTTACCGACAAAACTATAATCCGTAGCGCCAGAGAATTGTAGAAAATTAGAAGCATGAGTAATAGTCACGTCACCAGCATTAAAGTTGATCACTCCACCAGCTGCCAGGAATAGATCAGACCACTGACTGCTCGTTGCTCCTAAGGCCGCAGCATCCGTTGAAGTCGGCTTTACATCAGCATCAAAAAAGAACCCGGCACTCGCTCCGGCAAATGTAATCCCATTTGCAAAATGCGTGAATGTTACGTCACCATTGTTGAAGTTGATCACGCCACCAGATGCTAGGAATAAATCAGACCATGAGGTAGTACCACTGCCTAATGCAAGACCATCATTAGCAACAGGATGTAATGTAGAACTACCAAGAGTTAATTCATCAGTTCCGCCAACAGCAAACATGAACACCCCTGTATCTTCACGCAGAGAAATGCCATTATTATTCCAATTAATCACCCCGCCGGATGCTAGAACCAAATCACTCCACATGAATGTTGCAGTACCTAGTGCAGCACCATCATTGGCCGATGGAACTACAGGACCGTCAAATCTATATCCATTTGAAGCACCAGCAAAGTTTAATTGATTAGCAGAATGAGTGATTGTTACATCACCATTATCAAAATTAACAACACTTCCACTAGCCAAGAACAAATCTGAGAACATTAGAGTACTTGTTCCCAAAGCAGTTCCATCCGAAGTCACAGGAGTAATCGGACCGTCCCCGAACTTATATCCTGTTGTAGCTCCCGCAAATGTTAGGGTGTTAGAACTGTGCTCAATGGTCACATCAGAGGAATTAAAACTAATCAAACCACCACTTGACATAAACAGGCTGGCCCAACCACGAGTAACTGAGCCTAGATCATCAGCACCATCTACTGTTGACTTAACGTCTCCAGAAAAACTATATCCATTAGTAGCACCAGAGAATGTTAACTCGTTTGTAGAGTGAGTTAGGGTTACATCACCATTATCCCAATTAATTACAGCCCCACTAGCCAAGAACAAATCACTAAACATCAAGGATGATGTACCTAGTGCTATAGTATCGGTTGTAGTAGGTACGATAGGACCATCAGCAAACTTGTAACCCGAACTAGCACCAGCAAAGGATAATGTGTTAGCAGCATGAGTTATAGTCACGTCACCAGCATTAAAGTTGATCACAGAACCAGAAGTGGGCAATAGTATATCGTCGTCAAACGAATAGCCAGAAGTTGCACCTGTGAAAGTCAGAGCATTAGCTGTGTAAGCAGCTAATACGTCACCATTACCAAAATTGATAGTATTATCTAAGAATAGACTATTCCACTGTGCAGTACCAGAACCAAGGTCCCTAGTACCGTCAGCGTCAGGCAATAATCCGTTAGTATAATCGAATGAGATATTTGGAACTAACTTGGGTCCTTCACCTGTGGTCCCATCGTGCGCATGACCTGTAATATAGTGAAATGCACTCTCTAGTTGATTAAATTCAACGTTAAGAGGCGCGGCTACAATATCTTCGCCGTCCTGAATATCCGCTGCTGATTGCCTTGTATAACCAGTGCCCATTTATCGGAGCCCCTCAACTTTATACTGAATAACAAATCCTAGAACTGAATACGGAGATTCAATACCAGAAGTTGTGTAGGTTAACCTCACAGAGAAGAAGCTACCTTCAATTGTCTGTTCAATAACAGGGTACATATACCCACCGTAAACAGAACTATCACCATATTCGTTAGATACACCATATGTAGCCGGAGTGGATTCTAGAGTGAAAACATAGCTACTTGGATTAGTTATCTCAGGATTAGCCCAATCGTAAGTAATACCTAAATTAACATCAATATCCGCACCTTCACCAACAATAAATGAAGTTACGGACTGCATAGTTTTTCTTGTCTGTGTATCACCAATATCTAAATAGGGGGTAGAGTACACAGCAGTCATAGGTTGTCCGTTTAGAGAGCCGCCCTGTTCCATTCTGTAAACGTTGCCATCATAATCACCAAACAGAACATACTCATCCCCGCCAACCATTCTTGAAGTGATTACAGAGGCTCTAAATCCTAGAGTCTCTCCAAATTCCCACCCTTCAAACTGATCAGCAGTACGGAGAGCGCCTAAAATACCTCTAGAAGCAGATTGATCTGAGTCATCATCACCGAACAGAAACCTAAACTGAGCTTTGTTACGGATCACTACAGAATTTACGTTGATATCTGCAAGATCATAAGTTCTAGCTCTTAAGAGACTGTGGATTGGCTTAGAAATTGTCTCTAACATAACGTCACCAATCTTAGCAGTGCCTTGTACGGGCCTAAACCCATCAGGGCCTAGGAATATAAGATCACCCCCAATCTCAACTACACAATCTCTAGTAACTACACCCATGTTTGACGTAACATCACTGGTTAGAAATCCAGCAGATACATCAGGAGTTGCCTTCTTTATCTTGTTATAACCGAACAAGTATAAAGTGTCACGGAATGGCTTCATATCAACAATATGTAGGCCCGCTAGGAGTTGACCTCCACCACTCGCGCTAGTAAAATTAAAGAACTCATCAGGCGCAGAGTAAGCGGCTATACCTGTAGTAACATTAACAACATCACAACCTAAGAACAAAGTATGACTAAAGAATGCAACTAACGTAGGAGCATCTATAGCTTGATTACCACCTGCATTTGCCATTGAAGCACCTGTGTCCGCGCTGTCAATAAAAGCCCAAGTAGCACCATCGAATATGACCGCGTTGTTAACACCATCAGCAAAAGCTAAATAGTTCTGAACACTGTCATTACCCACATCATAGCGTATTTTCTCCACTATGTCACTACCTACTTGATAATAATGAGTTAAACCTGTAGCAATTTCATCCCATCCAGTAAGAGAATTATATTGGAAGATAGCATATTCATCAGAAGGAGAAATCAAACGACGAGCAGCGTAAATCTCAAGCTGTCTGGTGACATCATTCTCAAATATCATTACGCCTAATACTTTACCTTGACATATACCGTCCCCCGGTTCAGGATAAGTATCATCAAGATAAGTAAAGCCATTAATACGACGATACCCACCTGATATAGCAGGTTCGTAATTAACTAAACGAGTAGCACAGCCCGGTTTTTCGGAGGAGAGCTTAAGATAGTTCTTAGTAGTATCAAGACCGCCCTCACAATAAACTCTAATAGACTCAATTTGGTCCGTCACCAGCGCCTCCTGAGAATACAGCTTGGCCTACGAACCTAGAACCACCACCAAACGGTAGCATCATGGATTCCATACGATCTTCGCTTAGCCCTAACTGGTTCATCATGAAACTTAACTGCGCTTTATACTCTTGCTTAGCCTCATTAGCCTGTTCCGTATTATCTCTAAACATGTAGAAATGATAAATAGCACCTTGGATGATAACTTCATCAAATAGAGAAGGCACAGTAGACTGATCATCATAGGCACTGAGAGGAGTGTAAGTAGCAAAATAATCAAATAACACAGTATACGCTTTATCGGGAGAGGGAGTGACGACAAAGCCAAAATTCTGGCCCTTAAGAACAAGTAAAGGAACACTGACACCTGTAGCACCAGCATCTAAATCTCTATCTTTATAGTAGCGCTCCCACACGTCCTTAGAAGTCAGGTTAAGATGTGTAGTGTTAACACCTAAAGCGTTATCCTTTTCGATATGGAAAGAGTTCCAATCGACCGTCTTAAGATTAACAGGGAAACCATATTGTTCTTGCCCTACAACTAATAGTTGTTCGTATTGGGCAACAGCGTTAAATGGCCACTCAAAGCGCTGGTTATTTATGGTAGCGAGAGCGGCGTTAACAGCATCTTTAGCTAGTGCCTGTACGCCTCTTACAGACAGAAAATCAGACTGCGAGATTTCAACCTCATTCAGCCTTCTCAGTAGTCTATTAGTAAGGGACATAAAAGTAGTCGGCACAAATACACCTTATCTAGTTGAAACTAGAGGGACCAGTTTGATGAGAACCAGCCCCTCTAATTTAGTTCGGAGACTTACGACTTAAGAGCCGCAAGACCCGGAGCTAGCGGAGCCTCTAGATCGACCATAACCACAGAGACAGTAACGTCACCATCAGTTAGAGTACCAGTTAGAGACGCAACCACAACGTCAACAGTATCAGCCGCAGTATTGACTAGAGGAGCCCAAGCCGCAGCAGGAGCAGCCCAAGCGCCAGTAGCAGCAGCGTAGTAGTCGAAACCGTCAACAAAGAGGTCAACTTCCGCACCAGTACCAAGGTCTAGAGTAGCCACCGACACAGTACCCGAGGGCGCTTCAGTCTTTTTAATAGAACCACCGAGCACCATAGTACCGGCAGGAATATCAATGCACTGAATAACGTCAGCAGCAGCAATAGCAGAGCCCTTGGCAGCAGCCGCTTCAGCCCACGTAAACGTGACGGAAACGACATACGGCATCTTGGAGGTTACAATCTGCGAAGGATGATAACCAGCGCCAATACCGGAAGCAAGATCAACATCAGCCATTTATCATTACTCCCTTAGCGGCTCACATTCCAGATGGCACGAATTAGACCCTGCGGACGCAGAATCTTACGGCCATACAGATGCATACCACGGACAACATCACCGAAGAAGTCAACCGAGCGCATCTTTTCAGTCTTAGCAAGCTGTTCCGCAGTAGCAACAGCCGACTTATGACCAGCAACGATAACACCATAATTAGTAGCGGAACCACCAGTGGCAATCACATCAGGGCCACTACCAACCACAGGCAGGTTGTTAGAAGCATACACAGTGAAGCCTCTAATCTTGCCCGACATGATCTTACCGTTGCGAAGCTGACCACCAGCATCCTGATTGGCACTGTAGTCATTGTTGACAAGCTTAGAGTTCTCATCGCTCAGGAGTTCTAGGAACACCGGATCGACCACAACCCAACGATCTTCCTTGTCAACGTTTTGCTGGTCAAGCAGACGAGACATACGATTTAGAAGCTGTAGCGGGGTAGCATCATAAGTACCCTGCACACCAACCGGGATCGAGTTAGTACCAGTGCCCGAGGACGAAAACTCATCCTTGGTCAGCTTATGGGTAGCTAACAGTTCGTCCGAATCAGCGGTAGATTCCGCCTTAGTACCAACCGCAGTGGCGCGGGCAGTCCATAGACCAGTCGTATCGCTGTACTCAAAACCACCAGCGTAGCCAAGGATATCTCTATCATAATCATCGGCTAGCTTATACGCAGCACGGTCACGAGCCATTTCCTCCCAATTCACATGCGACTGAGAGACTTCGATATCGTCAACCTTGAAAATCCATGCACGAGCACGGTCAATGGTCAGCGTGAAGTCAGAGTCGAGCAAATCCTGAGGAGTAAGCTTAGTACCGCGAGCATAATTAACAATGGAAACTTCAGGCTCCTTGATGATCTTAACCGAGTCACCAAAGTCCTTGATTTCACCAAAGTAATCACTATTCGTAATGTCAGAAACAACCGACTTCTTGCGGAACTGCTTCTGAACCTTCTTGGAGTAGATTGTGGGGGAGAATACACCACCCGGCAAGTTACCCCAATTAGCGGCGGCTGTAAAAGCCATCTTAAATACCTCTAATGGTTTAAGTGCTCTTTGTAGAGCTATTTAAATCATCTGTAGAGGCCGGAGTTAAACTAGTATCCTCTTGCAATGAGGGGTAGCAACTTGCGGGTTGTCAGTAGATGTGGGTATCTGTAGAAGTAGTCCTAGCTAGGGAGTGCTAAACAGATACAAAATTAGAATTATAGCCAAAGAAAAAGGCTACACAGTTTCCCGTATAGCCTCTTAAGTTTACTATGTCAACACTTTTTATTAGGATTCATAGGAATCTTTGGTTTTTCTTTCTTAGGCTTCTTAGGTTCCTTCTTTGGACGATCTTTAGACTTACTCAAAATATCCATGCTCCTAATACAAAACCGACACCACCAATAACTATAATGGCAGCTACAGCATATATAGTTATAATGGGAATTAGTGCATCAAATCCCCACATGCTTAACCCTTAGCTGCTTCTCTAGCGGCAGTTAGATCGTATTCAAATCGACCCTCCTTGATAGCCTTTTCAATCTGTTCCTCATACTTATCGTATTCAGCAGGAGACATAGCTTCAACCTCAGATTCCTTTATAACAAAGTCATTGCCTCCATTACCAGAGGGCGTGCTAGGCGATCTACGAGGAACATCACGGGCAGCACCCCGAGAATCAACAGTCTGAGACTTTCTCTTGCCACCAAAGCCAGTCTGAGCCTTAAACAGATCAATAGTTTCAGCCGCAGCTAGATAATCCGTATCGTTCTCATAAATAGTATCCTGAGTACGCTTAGACTTTGTACCTAGCCACGCATGAAAATCTTCGCTATTCTGAATTTCATCAAAGTCATTGTGAAGCTTACGAAGCTCAACAAGAGCACGTTCAGCAGCCGTTTCAGCACTACGCTTATCAAGCTCTCTAAACTTATTCTCGACAGTCTCGTTAAGGGACTTGTACTTCTGAATAGCTAAAGTTTCGAAAACAGCAGCAATCTTGGGGTACTTCTTAGACCATTCCTCAACTTCCTCAGGAGAAGCAGGTAAATCAACCTGTCTAGAAGCAACCTGACTATTCTGTTCAGTTAGCTTATCAATTTGAGCCTTAAGCTCATTAATCTGCTTCTGAGTGTGCGACCGAAGATCACCGTAGCGCTTCTTCCAAGTCTGTTCCTCAGGAGTTTTAGGCGTTAAATCGGGATCATTACGCAGATTTTCGTCAAGTTCATCCTCTGTTAACTCCTCATCAGGAGCAAAAGGACGTTGGTATTTAGGCATTCAATATTTCCTTAATTGGGGCTTCAAGTAAATCTCTAAGCTCATCCTAGAGACGGTTGTAGGTAGCCAACTCTACTATTAGTATTCACCCGGTTTAGTAGGGCGAGTGCCAAAGCCAGAGGATGGTTTAGTGACCCCTCCAGCAGCAGTACTAGCGGCACCTAAGCCAGTACTTTTAGGAGGAGTTACAGAACCCCCCACCCTGCTCCCACCTACAGCACCACCTGTATTGGTAGATATGTTTCTAGGGGGAGTGTTAGACCAACCTGCTTTTGAAGGATTGTGATTAGACACACCGCCACCCACAGAGGAACCTTCTGAAGCTACACCACTGGTATCTCTAGTTGAAGGTCTAGCGGCAAATCCTGATGCAGCAGTAGCAGAATTAGAACCAGCAAACTCAGGAGCGGGAGTGCTATTGTCCTTAGGTGTAAATCCTGTGGCAGTACTAAAGCTTTGCTCCTGTACCTTAATGGAACCATCAGTGTTTGTAGGCAGGCCGTAATAAGTTTCATTAGTGGGGCTAGTAGCCGGTCTATACGGCATAGGAACAGGCGGAGTTACAGGCTTTACAGATTGCGTAAACTGTTCAACCAACCCCCATGCAGTACCTTGACTAGCAGGTAACGATACCCATCTATTGCGGTTCTTGGTGAATGCTGTAGCTATAGTAGCCGGATCACCTGATTTAAGTGCCGCATATAAATCTCCTCCCCCGGTTTTAACTTTGTAATTTTCTTCTGCAATTTTCCAAGCAACCTTGTCTTGGCTTTCAGGGCTAAAATCAGTCACCCCAACCTTAGGTGCAAACTCGTTCCAAGTGGGAGCATTGATCTGATATTTACCAGCCGCGCTGGTGTCATGCTCTTTGTTGTAGATGTTAGGATGCTTGCTTAAATCGTTGAAAGGTACGTAATTAAATGCTTCATTGTACCCCGGAGAACCTTCTCTCTTATTGATAAGGTCTAAATAAGACTTCTTAATAGGATCAACAGGCGGTACTGGAGGGGCATAATTAGCAGCATTACCAGTGTTACCTCTACGTTCCTCAGGGAAAGCAGAAACATCCGTATTCATCTTATTGAGAAGCTGTAACTCGCTGCTATTATCAGGAATGATAGAAGGTCTGGCACCGGGAGGCATTTGCACACTACCAGCGGGCTGCACACCCTGAGTAGTTATATTACGAGCACCATCCGCCAGCCCCAGACCAAAGTTACTAGCATTACCAGTATTAGTCTTAGGGTCCTCTGTTAAGGCAAACCTAAGGTCGCCTACAATGGTCTGTAGCTCAGGACTAGGAGCGTTCTTAAAGTTACCCGTGTTTGTCTTAGGGTCCTCAAAACCAGCGTTCATAGTACGAATAGGCGGAACTGTAGGGACAGGTCTAGTAGCAGGAGTAGGGGCAGGACCAGTTAACCGAGCGCCATCAAGGCCATTCGTAAACCAAGAGGGGGCATTTCCCATGTTTTTGATCGACTTGTCGAACATGGGGTAGGCTGAGTATTTCCCGCGTCTGGAATCGAACCCCTGAGCCATATCAACGTGAATCGCGGTGTTGCCTGAGTAAGCACCCAAGCGAAGGGCTCCTGACTGTGCTAAGGCTCGTACAAGCTCTGTACGCTGTTCCTCGTTTAAACCCTCAAGCGATACGTCCACAGCATTGCCGTGTAGATGCTCAGACTTATTAGCCCCACCTACCTCTTTGTTCTTGTTAGGATCACGGTAGCCAGAATTGATATTAATAGGGAACGAGACTAAGCCTTGAGCCTTCTGAACAACACCTAATAGATCATCCTGAAGATGCTCACCCTTGCCATTCCAGTTAGTTGTCTGATTAACGTCACCGCCACGCACAGGAGTTATAGTAGTGTCGATTGTATTGGTGGAGTTAGGACTTACAGATGTAGGAGTTTCTACGATTGCTTCCCCACCACCCTCAGGGTCCTCGCCACCGCCTGTGAAGTGCTCAACGATACGATCCGCCACACTCGGTTGTTCAATCGGTTTACCAGTCTCAGGATCGACCTTAGCATTGTCTTTAACACCTAGGAGCTTACCGATCATTCCTAGACCACCACCAAACAGACCTATAGACTGAGCGGCATCAAATAAGCCCTGTAACCCGCCATCGACAACTTTAGTGTTTCTAGGCGTGTCGGTTAGGTTTTCGTTGTAAGGAACCTTGCTACCACCGCCGCCACTTCCTCCTCTAGGTCTATCAGTTGGACTATATTCTTCACCATCATCTATACCTAAAATATCATTTAATTCATCTTCTAGAGAACTTGTAGAAGTAGAAGAAGAAGTCGTAGGAAAATCAGCATCATTGCCACTAACGATATCCCAACCATTAGTGTCATTAACCTGTTTCCCTGTGGCAACATCTATCCAAACAACTTGGAGGCCATTAGCTGTACGAATGACCTTCTTACGGATTCTGCCTTTTGACTTCTTCTTCTTCTTATCAGCCATTACTTCTTCTTAGCTTCACCAGTTTTTGTCTCGTCCTTTGTAGTCGTTTCGGCATCATACTGCTCCTGAATGGACTTAAGGACAGGGGTAGCAAGCTTAAAAGGTAACTCCTGTAAGCCCGCTGCAATAATCTTCAATTCATTATCGTTTAGTTCAATCTTCATTTGTCTAATCTCTGTTTTAGAAGCTCAAGCTGCTTATCGTATTCGGACGTTTCAGTAGCAGGTTTAGCTTCCTCTTTTTTACTATCCTGAACAACCCATTCTCGTAGTTGCTCAAGTATCCCCAACTCTTTGTAGGCCCCCTGCATATCCCTTATGTCTTCAATATTAGCAGCATACGGGAGTGCTTTGTTAATAACGCTCTGACGATATATAACATAATCCATCAAAGCTTGATAGTGCTCACTATGCACAAACGGCAATAGAGCACGGGCTATTTCTTTATCTATCATAATATCCTTATACTATATAAAATAAATTTTCACAATGCCCCAACGATTGATGTGAGGGCGTGGGTGCTAGATTTCTTCCGGCACGAAGCTCAGGCCGCGGCTCGCAAGGATCGCGTTCGCATGATCGAGCGGCACCACGTTTCCGGCCGCCGAATAGCATTGCAGGCTGGTTCCGTCGATCGCCGCAAGCGCGTCGGCGGCGCTTACGATACCATCAACGCCCCATGCGCCGGTAATCGGCGGTAAGTCACCGTTTGCGAACCCTTGGATAATTTGCACGTCCTCGACCGAAGTCGAACTATCCGCCATAAGATAGTGCGTGATAGTGCTGCTTGTGGTGGCGGGGCTATCGGTCGTGAGCTTGCGCGAGAACGTGTCGGGCCCCTTGCCCCACGCGGCCCATACGAGATTGGCGTTATCCTTATCGGCGGCCTTGACAATACCGACACACGGTTGGGTGGTCATTGGTAGGTGCTCCTGCATGTGGAGGTGAGAAGTGCGGCCTCGGCCGCGCTAATGCGGCGGTTCAGCGCCAACGCGAAGTAGATGCGACAGTTCATCCAGGACGAGGTGCCGCCTTCCACCGCACCAAGAGTGTAGCCGCCTCCCGTTCCGTCCATGTTGGGTGCCGTTGCGGCCGTTGGGCCGGCCGCACCGTCAAGGTAAGTGGCATAGCCCGAGGCGTCCCAGGTGAGGATGGCGTTGGTGTCAACGCCGCGCATATCGACGCCGCTGAGATTGATGTCGGTCACGTTATTGTAGACGACCTTGATCTGGCCCGACGTTCCTGTCCCCAAGCGAAGGCGTTTGTTACCCGTGCCCGTGCCGCCGCAAAAGGCAAGTAGAGACAGTCCAGCCGGACGAAAAGCGAGGACGATGGTCCCCGCTTGGCCTGGAATGATGCTCGCCTGTTGCAGAAAGTCATCCACACCATCCATCAGGATGTATGGCTTGCCGCTGTTGAGCTTCCAGAACGGGCGCTTGCCAGCCGTCGCTTGAAGGGCGTTGTTCCCTTTACCACTCTGATCGACATCGCGGCCAACTGGATCGCCGTCAGCCGTGACTGGCGTTGTGCCAGCGGTATCCTGAAACAGCCCGGCAGCAACCATCGGATAGAACAGAAACCCATCCTCACCATTGGCAAAGAGCGAGAGCAGCGAGCCACCTACGCCCTGTCCTAGGGTACGTCCTGACCAATCAGTCCAATTCCAAGGACTTCTATTTAACATTATGTAAAGTTACCTACAGCAATAACGCTAACACCAGCAGCAGTGGTAATCTTCCATGCACCAGACACACTTTTTAGACCAATAGGAACAGAGTATGTGCCAATACCACCTCCAATATTGTTAGGTAGAACGGTTATCGCACTACCAGCGCCGTCTTTAATTTGCACTTGTGAAGTGGCAGCAGTAGCTACAACACAAATCAAACCTTCTAAATAATCTCCGGCACCACCCGTAGCACCTAAGGACTGATCAGTTTGACCAGCAGCTACGGTTTCGTATTCGCCAGTAGAGACGGGAACCGCAGCACCAGCGGAATCAACAGGAGTAATTTTAAGATTGCCCTTATCATCTACTTGTAGATCAGTCCACTGACCGTTACCAAGAGTGGGCGGAGTTGAATTGTGTCTAGCTCTAGACATTAGCCAGCACTCACTGTAACAGTAGGCAGCACAATGATGGCCGTACCAGCAGCTAAATCAGCCACCGACGCAGCATCCCCTACAAGAGAGTTAAGGGTATCTATGATATCTACCACTAGCTTAGTTTCAATATGATTATACGCACTACCACCAGTTGATAGTTCGGCTAACAATTCAGCAACAGTTCTCACTGCCATTTTATTTCACCTTTTTACTGAAACGACCTTAAGCCGTTGCCCCTTTTTGAGGCTTTAAACTAGACGCTTAAGTTCTTTAAGCCGACTAGTTATTCTGGCTCGCTCAATCATAATTTCTTCTGATAGACGCTGGCCTATTTTATAATCTGGCCCATTAAATGGCCACTTGAGCAATTCTAAAGCTTGTGGCTTCTTACCACGTAGATAGGGTAAAAGTAAAGCTAATACTTTTAAACATTGTTTTCCCTCTACCACCCATCTGTACTGATCTTTATAGTGTTCTTTGCGGCGTCCAATATCATTAACTATACCAGCATTAAAATATTCTTTAAACCAATATACAAGAGCTTTATCTGCCATACCGAGATATATAACTGGCACGCCGGACATTTTACCCGGCTTAAATATCTTTTTGTTTTTCACACTTATACAACCTTCGCCGTCTATAATTCCAGCGGCGTAAGCTAAATCTAACTCATTCATATTTTAAACTTGCGAACCTTTTTGTTGTTCTCGTCCAGTATTCCCCCCATTTGCTCCCCCTCCACCACCAGAGTAACCTTGCTGACCGGGAACCGGAGCAGCTTGACCATCGGCAGCAGGAACTTCAGCACCTTCTCTGCCCGGAGGTTGCGCAGGGGCCATTTTTTGCATGACCAATGCCTGTATCATTGCCTCACGAGGATCGTTAAGAACTTTTTCTTCATCTAAATCCAACGAAGTAGCATATTCTCTAAGAATATAATCAACCTTAGCAAACGGAGCAGTCATCGGATTACCCATGACAGTCTGGAAGAACTGCATAAGTTTCTGAGAATGGACTTCATTGCGCAACAGAGCATCTGTACCTAGAGCCACCACATCAAGATCGCCAACCATTTCAGGATCAAAGTCAAACTGCATGTTAAAGGCAAAATGATCCTTACCCCACGGTGTTAGCAGGTAATCATCAATATTACGAACAACCGCTTTAATGGTCTTATCAGCAGCGCCCATAAGCATCTGCATACCGGCAGCAGTACGACCAACTTGGTTAATACCTGTACCACCATGGGCATAGGAAGGCATAGACGTAGCCTCATCAGCTAGCTGACGGGCCTTATCATAAATCTGTAGTGTTTCCTGAGTAACGTTGTCAAATTTAGTGGCGTTGATTGATTGACCAATCGGGCCTTGCGTCTTGAAAATCTTACCGGGGAACACTTCCATGCTCTGGCCCGGAACTAGATTAGTCTCGTTGACTTCAAGGATCACGTTAGACGAAAGAGCAGCATTGTCAATGACCAGACGCATCGTACCGTTCATAATCATCTGAGTATCAGCCATATTCTCAGCGACACCGATACCAAAGAACGAGTATGGATTAAGCTCATACGGACAAGCATGATAAGGAAGTCTGCGAGGAGTGAACGGATTGATGATAAGTCTCAGGATACGATCATTACAGACCCAAGCATTAACCTGTATCTCATCCTCATCCTTAAGTTCTTCAGGCAGAGAAAGATTTTCAAGGACCGCAGTTTCCTTGTCTATAACACCCCAAAACTCTAGGACCTCATAGCTTTCATTTCCAACAGTGACGCGGTTATCATCTAGTACCGCTTCCCAATATTCAGAAACATAAGCCGGACCAGCAGCAATGGCTGCATTAATACTCTCTGCCCTGAACCCGTGCCGCTTCTTAAGATCGCGCAGATTAGACCGAGACATTTTATGACGCTCAATTACATAATCACACTCAGCCATGTTCTTAGCTTCAGCATCAGGATAGAAGTTCCAAATACTTACCTGTGTAGAGCGAGGGATAGTTTTCTTTTCAGGAATATACTTACCTTGCTGGTCCCAATTGGGATATTCCTTGTCGTAAGCAAACGGACCCTTCATAACCGCAGTGCCGAGCATACAAAGCTCAAAGGCAAAATTACGAAGATGCATAGAGGCGTTGGATTCGGCTAACTGGTCCTGTATCTTGCGCTCCATTTTCTTTGCAGCCATCTTGAGAGGCTCCCAAGTAGCGCTTTCAGGAGTACGACCCGGACCTTCTTTTAGTTTGTCATCTACTCTGCCGCCAAGCACCTTCTTAAGTGCTCCCAAAATTTCAGGGCGAACTACGGTAGCTGATTGTCCTTGTTGATCAGGCTGAGGCTGATCCTTCATATCAATATGAACAGCGTCAGGCGTTTCAGCATTAGGAATAGGTGTGGGGATAACACCTAAAGGGAACTTATTACCAGCAAACAGAACGTCTATAAGCTGAGCATAGGCAGCTAAAACCTTTGTCTTAGTGATCTTGATAAACACTCGGCTCTTTTCAGTCGAGGTAAACATCTGGTCAGGGCCATACAGACCACGGTAATTACGATAGGCAGCTAGCCATCTTTGCTCATCTTGGAACCTACGTGTCTTTGATCGTGTATAACGGCTTTTGACATACTCAACTAACTGAGAATACTCAGTATTCTCTTGTTCAGGATTGCTACCTTCTTCAAGCTGCACCGTTAGAGCAGGATTTATGGGTTTATCGTTGGCCTCTGTATCTGTAGGCATTAAGGCAATTGGCATTAGTATCCAAACACTCTATCTACGGGGCTATGATAGGCAGAAATTGAAGTTACCTCAAAGTCCCAAGGCGATTGCCCTCTAGGGCGTGACATGATACCATAACGGATCGAGTCATATGTATGGTCAGACGTATATTTATCATCAATATCGTCCAAGCCATCTGGATGAACAGGAATAACCTGCAAATCGGCTATAACTTGCCTACAATTGTTAAAGAAAACTATCCCCGGCATCTTTTTACCGTCACTGTAGGGGGTAGTCTTAAATAATTCATGCAAACGATTAAAGCCAGCAGTCCTAGAACCTTTAGTACGGTCAGAGGGACGCCAGCTAACACCTTGCCCTATCATTTCTTCAGCAATAGAAGGTCCATTATGCCCTCTTTGGTGCCAAGTAGAGCTATCTAGGACACCGTACATTACTCTTTCGTCAGCTTCAGTCTCTATTTGCTTTATTTTTTGAGCTAAGTCAATAGCTGTCGTCTTAGAAACATACAATTCTCTATATACTATCAGAGTTTCATATATCGGGTCAATAGCAAACCAATGAACAGCAGAATAAGAGGAATAACCGAAGTCAGCGGACCTAAATTTACGCCAAGAAGATGGTATTTTGTAAGGTTCTATGACATGAGTGCCTGTAGAGAACTCAGGAAACGCAGCACCTTCAATAATTGCCCAATCACCATCAAGTAATTTACGTCTTTGAGCCTCTGGAAGCGACAAAAGGTTAGCCTCATACTCACCGCCTTTCATAAGATACGGATTATCCGACAATTTGGCGGGAATAAACCGTCTATTAAACAGCGGAAGCCCTCTAAGCTTCCTGTCATGATGATTATCAGGGTATTTTAAGACCTCACCTGTCTCAATATCAATGGCAGGGAAGGCATTTCCGGGTACAGCAGGGTCCACAAACATCTTTTTAACCCATAAATGGCCGGGACCACCGGGGTTAGAGGTAGCTCGCATAAAGATTGGAAGATCGGGGGCTGTAGTTCTAAGACGAGAACGCATATAATCCCACGCAAACGGGGTTGCGTACTGTGTTAACTCGTCAATGGCAATATAAGAGAACGCCTGACCTTGATAACGGAGTACATCATCGTCTCTTTCAAGGTAAGTCATCCATAATTCCGCACCGGAAGGGAATACCCACATACTCATTTGTTCCTTCCACTTAGCATCAGGGAAGGTTTTTGAGTACAATTCTTTAGATTTCCACTTCAACTCACGAAGTTCATCGTTAGTACGTCTAAGGATAAGGCCACGGAATGCAGGATGATCAAAGTATCGCATTGGATCAGCCAGCAAGGCGTAAGAATTGTGAGTAACCCTGTATTTGTCTATAATAAACAGAGAATTAGGATGCGAAACGGTTATACAAACAGTTTCCTGAGGCTCCACAAGTTCTATAGACTCCAGATAAATTCCTAGACTTTGATACTCTTTTCCCTTCACTCTAGCCTTTTTCCGTTCTAGTGTGAATAGTTCCTCAGGCGTTCGGCATTTTATGCGTATAGTATAAGCCGTTCTACCCTTCTTTTTCTCATTTTTATAAGTGTAGGTAGGATATTTAGTAGTGTAAGAGGCTAGACAACCTAATGATCTGACAAGTTCTATAAAATCATCACGTAGAGTTTCAGATACAGTCGTATAAAATGCATTGCCATCTTCTTCTGCCCAACCATCTGTATCCATTAGGCCCCGCACTAAATCCCAACGTTCATCAACAGAAGCTAGTTTATAGATTCTAGGAATAAACTTACTGTGCGAATACGTACCAAGTAACTCATAGTCCGCTAAATATTTTGACAACGACCTCGGAAGATATACGTCTCCACCTTGTTTATCCTTGTTTGCTGAGTATCTGACTGTGTATTCGTCACCAAAATACTCAAACAGTTGAAGCTGCACACGTGCAGTTATTTCTGCATCCGCTGTGTAGAAAGAAATAGATTTTGTTGTAATGCAACCGTCACCGAGCAAGACGCCCAAAGTGTAAGCAGGCAACTCTCTCTTAATGAACTTGCTAGGACCTTTAAGCACACCTTGAACAGTAAAAAGAGCAGGCTTGGACATTAGCGGAATTGTAAACCTACGCTTATCGTTTCTCTTTGTATAGTACTCAGCAATCTGTTGTGTCGTTATTTTTTTAGATGTAGCTTCTCCAAAAAAACTTTCTCCAGAACGTTTTGTAGGCTTGCCTCCAAACCATCCAACCCAAATATGGTCAGCATCACACACAGTAGTCTCTCTATCACTCCATGTAAGCTTGTACATTGGCTGTACACCGCGTTCGTGATATCCTATGATCTTTTGCAAGGTCCCATCTGTAGCACAGATTTTATCACCTAATTTAAGACTTCCTATTTCCTTCCATCCAAAATTAGTCAATACTTTCATATACTTAGGAACGCCTTTACCACCACCAGCCGCTCCACCATACAGAACTTCTCTCTCAGGAGCAGCTAGGAACTCAGTCTGAGGGCCGGGATTAGGGGTAAAGGCAATCTCCCGGTTCTCTAGCTCAGGGGGGATGACAGGAACAGGCTCAGAATCAAAGGGATGATAGATAATTTCCTCAGGCTCTATCTGAGATAAACGTTCTTTCTCAGCAATTGCAGCCTGTACAGCCTCAAGTTTCTTCTGTTCCCTAGTGATCTTGGCTTTAGCCTTACTAAGTTCCTTCTTGATCCTTAGCTGTTCCTTGGCTTCCTCAGTCTTAGGAGCCCTCTCACGTCTACGCTTGCGTCTTTCCTTAACGATAGGATTATGGGGATCAGAGCCGCACTTAAGCTCCCAAATATAATCCATACCTTGGTGCGTGATTGTCTTTTTAGTAGCTTGAGAGAGCCATTGAGAGACTGAACGGATAGAGTTACCGTCATTGATGTACTGTAAAGCACGCTCAATATGCGGTATTAGCTCAGGATCAGGTATGAGCTTAAGAGGATTTTCAGGGTCCTCCATATATGCGTAAGGGATTTTAGAGGTAGCGTTAGGTCTATCTTTAACAGGCCAATCGTACCTATGGGTATATGGTTTAACCAATGATATAAGTCTCCAAAGAGCCCTCATATCAGATATGTCGTTTAAACGCAAGGGGTAAATAAAAACCCCCACCCGGTTAAGGGCAGGGGCTAAAACTGGTGCGAGATACAGGATTTGAACCTGTGCTGCGCTTCTTATGAGGAAGGAGTGACTAAACCGCTACACCAATCTCGCTAGAGGAGGAGTGCTTTTACTCGCGTTTTCTTTGTTTTGCCAAAGCTACATCAACCCTCTCTGTTGCGCCCACTCAATAACTTCCTTGGGCATTCGTTGATCGGACATAAGCAGTTCCTTAAACCTTACTTCTCGCTGCTTACGGTTCATATGGTTCCACGCAATGCCGTGCTTAGTGATACCTTCATGGTTATACCTAAACACATTCTCGCGTATCTTCTTTTCCTCAGCCTTATACTCTTGCTTAGCTTTCTTAAGCTTTTCCTTGGCACGATCAGTACGACCGTGACCCGCATAGTGCCTAAGGGTTAAGTCCACAACGCTAGGCGATCTGCGATTACCTCTACGAACCTTGCCCACAGGGGTTACAGGTATTGTCGCAGCTTCCTCAGCTTGTATATCTAGAATTGTGCCTAGAGCGTCCTTAGGCGATGGTGTAGCGTTCTCCATTAACTCGTTCAATCTTATCTTTGTCGTTCAAGCAATACGCTTGGAAACCTTCAGGGCCTATAAACCAAGGCTTACGGGCAAGATATTCAGTTGCCATAACCTTGCATTGTTCCATTGAGGATGCGGGAAGCTGCTCCATAGCTACGCCGGTAGAAGTCATAACGATCAGTACCAACCAAGTCATCTGCAATTCCTTTATTTTTGGATCGGGGGAGAGGACTCGAACCTCACAATCTTAGGAACCAAAAGCCTACGTTCTACCAGTTAAACTAGCCCCGAATATTGGTGCGGGCTGTGGGACTCGAACCCACACTCCTATACAGGAAACGGTTTTTAAGACCGTTGTTGTCTACCAATTCCACCAAGCCCGCAGAAAACGGGTTAATCGCCGCTATGAATGATCTTAGGACCAGTTGCAGGAGGTCTACCACGCTTCTTAGGAGCATCAAAAGTAGGTATAGTAAGCACGCCTGCGTGGGGCTCAACAACAACCTCTGTAGGCTCGCTTAGAAGTTTAGTAGCTTGCTCTCTGTAGGTAATCCTCTCACCTACATCAATCCCCGCCCACTGCCGGTTAGTGCCCTTATCGAACTTGTACAGTTCAATGGCTAACAATTCCAAGGCCACTTTGTCATTCATTGGCATTCATTCATTTCCTTATTATTTGGTGCGAGTAATAGGACTTGAACCTACACACCTTACAGTACAAGGGCCTAGACCTTGCGCGTCTACCATTCCGCCATACTCGCTACCAGTTATTGGCTATACACATAAAACAGATAGCCAAAATAACCTAGGAACGCTACGATAATCAGCAGCGTCCCTATAATCATCTGCTTAGTTTCTCTGCTAGGCAGCAGCGAACTCAATATTGATTTCATTGGGATTGTACACCACGTACCCCGATGTTTGAATGTGGAAAGGATTGTCAACAGGCATTGGCTCATTGACCACACCCCTCCCCCCACGGACTTCCTTGATAATCTTACCACTAAGGAACTTGATATCCTTGAACAGTTCAGGGAAACCCTTAACCGTAGTCTCAAGCACATCGAACTTATTAATGTCACCGATCTTTTCCTCAAGAACGGCTTCAACAGATTCCCAATCACCCTTCTTACCGAAATCAGCAAGTATACTGATGCCAGTGTTAAGGTTATCGTTGTACAGAGTTATAGCACGCATAGATACCCCTAAGTTTGTGCTGTTAGAATTTGGAGCCACCAGAACGGACTTGAACCTTCAACCTATTCCTTACAGGGGAATTGCTCTACCTTTGAGCTATGGTGGCATAATTAGTAGGAAAATAAGAGGGGGCCGATAGATACTTGCTTCTCACCCCGTACACTACGGACCTTGAAGCTTTTTGTAACGGCACACCCCTCTCATCTTATAGTATGGGAAGGCGAGCAAGTAATCTTGGCTATACGTCAGAAAGGAACCAAAGACCGTATGACCTCAACCTGACTCTAGTAGGATTTTCCTAACCTACTCTCTGGCATAACCTCCACACACCATCCGCGAAACAAGCCTCACAAACTGCGATAGCCTACTTAGCTTGCTTCAATTCCAGCTACAGTAACTCTAGGCAAATGTGATCAGCCATCTAGGCCATCAACTTATAATGCTTATACCGCTCTAGGCTGGAAACACTAAGGGCAGCTTTGGACACCGCCCTTAATTTCATTCACATGATTGGATCAACCATCATTCTCATCCCACCAAACTTCGGCACGGAAACCGATACCATTTTTCCACATAGCTCTATGAATTGGAGCACCCTTAGAATCCAACAAGCCGGTATCGTATGAATCAGGAACAATCTCCTCAAAGACTTCCCTAGCTAGATGGTCCATACCATCTGTCTCAAACCACCCATCATCATCTGTGGGGCGTCTTGCTACCCTAGTAACTTTCCTAGAATTAGGAGGGTTAATAGGCCTAGAGGTAGAGGAAAAATAACGTCCCCGATTCACTGTGGAAATCCTAGCTGACCTAGGGGATTCCGTCAACCCCCTCAAGTGCCCCTCCCTCGAATCAGTCCAAGGAAACCCTTTAGCTATCCTCTGCGAGCTTTGTATTTCGGGGCATTAGCGCGTATGAGAGACTCCAGATAATCTACAATCTCAGACTGCTTCTTTTCCTTAAGCATAGCATTTACCTCTCCAGTTGTCACCAACTTTAGAAAGCCAGCCATAGCCAGCGCCTCAACAAATCTCTGTGTATAAATGCCAGACTTAAAAACGTACAAATTACCTACCTATGAAGATAAACAGCAAAGCAAAAAAGACTACAACAAACCCGGCTACAGTAATTAGATTACTCATTTGGATTTAGCCATCAATGAATTAAAGTCATAGCCAGCCAGCTTAAGTACTCTTTCAGCTTCTGCCACTATACCGTCAATATCTTCTTTGATTTCTTTAGGATCATTAGAGACTTTAGTAGCAGCTATAGCTAGTAGTGCTTTAAGTGCCTCATCGTATACTTCAAGCTGGTTCATCGGCTACAAATCTATACCTAGTTTCTTAGCAATCCAGCCCACTAACAGCAGGAGCAACCCTAGCAACAGATAGGGAAGCCATATGAGCCCCATGAATAGTGCTACAGGCCACTTGTAGGGCGACGTAGGGTCCATGTAATACTCCATAAACACATAAAGTGCAGCTAATAGGTATATAATTACTGCTAGGTTCATTCCATCAACCCCAATAATTGTAATTCCACAGAATCTAACAAATCCTCATGGAAATCGTAGGCAATCTTAAAGTCATCCCTACGTGCGGCTACAAGAGCCTTAAATTCAGCTTCAAGGCGCTGTACTGTAGCCGCTGTACCATACGCAGGGTGCTTTGTAAATGCAACTCTAGCGTCCTTAAGTTTGGCTCTACAGACGGCTACAGGATCAGCAACTAACTCAACTACTTGATTACTCAGCCTACTCCACCTTCACAACCTTATGAACATATCGACCAGATGCAAAGTCAGAGTAATGGATTTTACCAAGCATAGATTCTTCATTAGCCACATAAACCTCAGCGTCGGCCTTTGTCTTAAAGGGACGCGGGTACTGACAATGAAAAGTTCCTGAGGACCATTCCTTAAGGACTATCCACTTCTCAGGGATGATTTCCTCATAAAGGCGCTGTATGTCTAAGAGGGTCTGGTAAACTCTATGCCCAATAGCGCCATGAGCACCGTTAGTAACTTCTAACACCATGCCTTTGCCGGGATCAGTCCAAACCTCAACATACTCAACAGGCGGATTACTGCCTTTTAGCTTAAACTTACGCATGATCAGACCGTCTTTACCAGCTTAAACACATACGTCGGATTATTCTTACGAGCATAAGCTATCTTCTCAGCAGCCTTAAACTCAGACACATCACCAAGTGTACTCCACGCGCTCCAACCCATACCCTGACGATACAGGATCGTATACTCGTTTATGGGGATGGCTACCCAAAAAGTGTTAAACTGGTCTGTAGTGTAATAACTACGAACCGCAACATTATACGATAGGCACTCTAGCAGCACACCCTTAGCATCCTCCCAAAGTACCGTATACACAACCTTAGAATTGATATCATCATTTTTATAATGAAACTGCTTACCGACATTCGACATTCTTAGACTCCATTGCAATAGAACCACAAAAACGTGGGAGTGGGAGCCTAGGGTGTTTCGGGCGTTTTGTCAAGATTCTGTAGGGGTTCAAGGGGTTTCCATAGATCAGCAAGCCTAGGATCGTTATAATCCCTACCCTCATCCTCCTCAGGTTCATCTAGAGGTTCTGTAGAGATTACCTTACCCTCCTCTACCTTGTCATCTGACATATCAATTAACACACCATCTGAATTGACCTTGACGGAGGCAACGCCCTTAGGAGGTAAGATGAAGATAGCTGGTTTATTTACAGCATCCCCACTATTCTCAGGTTTAACCACACCAATTCGATCTAAAATCTCTGTAGCGGCCTTGATACGATGCTGTGTACCGGGGATAGAGGGATCAATGATTGAATCCACTAAACCAAATGCAGCAGATGGACCGGACTGTACGAGAATATCCTTGATAACGTTGATGATATGATCTTTAAGGGGAGTTATGATATCCACCATACGGGTCTTAGGAGAGTATCCAGCAATCTCAGCAGCTTGTTTCACATTACCTTTAGCATCACCGGATAGGGCGTTAAGGAAGGCTAATTGCTGCGAGGTTAGGGATTTAGCGGGGAGATTGGTCACGTTGATTTAGCCCGTGTTTCTTTGACATACACATGTCCGAAATAATCTTCATAACCAGTAAAAGTCAACTTATCTAACTTTTCTTTGGTTGCCATACCCTCACTTACAAGGTAGGATTTAACCTGCTCTATCGTCAATTTAATACCTGTGGCAGCTTCAATCGCTGCTCTTATGTAGTAAATGTTCATTTGTGGACCATACACCTTGTCAAGGATGTCAGTCAAACACTAATTTTGATAATTAATGTCGCCTATGCTAATTTTAGGTATTGACAGCCGGGTTTCTTCTTTTGTATATATAAGGCGTTTTCTTCTTTTTGGTTTGGCCTTCTTTTGGTGATTTGTTCCCCATTTAGGTTTTTCTTCTTTGTTTCCATATATACTACTCCTAGGAGTTTAGCCATAACCTCTTTACAGAAATGTAGGGAGGTAAATTTATATGGGGCTAGGGGTGTCCTTAGCATGGGACCCTAACAATCCTTTAGTATTGCTTCCAGCTAGTATCTTAAGCGGACTTAGCCTTACACCGTAGAGCATTTATTAAGGTCTTAACATTCAATTACAGAATAATATCTGCAGTGATTTTACTAAGCCCTTCACTAGACACCGTTTTTTCATCAAAATTTGTCTCACTCGAATACGATATCCATAGGCCCCCACCCTGTCACATAGCCCCTCCACCGTATCCCTAACATGTTGATTCTGTTGAGCTATTTGAATTGAGCGTTTAAACGACAATGAGATAACGTATAGCTCGCTAGCTATGAATAGCTGTAACCTGAGCTAAGTGATTGAATATGAATGAGATATTAATAACTGTGAGTTATAATGTTGACCCCGGTTGTCATGTTAAAGATTTTTAACATAGGGTCCATCACCCCTCTCGGAGCTTATTTAGCCAATTGACTAACTATTCACTGAGCCTTTGCTTACTCATTCAACTCATTCCGATTGTGCCTTGACGAATCGCTCAAAGTGTCGGGTGAACTAACATGTTAGTGCTAGGTGGAATATTCCTGAAACCCTATTGGAATCGCTGGAATGTTCCAATGAAAGCGCAATCAAGCTCCTCAAACGACCGCTTTATACCCTAGTTGCATGAAAAGCACATATCGCTAGGATCGCTTAGGAAGGGCCTAGGATTGGCGATTAGGGTTTTGTGGGGATTGGTGCGGAAAAAACCTAAACGCCAATCCTAGGGCCGTTTCCGTCGATTATCCAAAAATCTGATATATACCTCTGAGCACGTCCTAGGCGCGCACTGTAGTAATACACTAATACACTGCCCCTAGGGTTTTAGGCGCGCAACCAAGGGGATTGCATTCGCGTTTAAACGGGCGTATGAAGATTTTGACGGGCAAGGGCACGATTCTAGTTGTTCTTGTTTCGTTCTAGGGCATAGCAATCAAGCCCCTAGGCTCTTTGACAGTGTGAATAGGGCTAGCCGGGCATGTTCTATGAAAGGAACACGCCTATGCCTTACTATCGTATCACTGCCACGCTTAACCCCGGCCATGACTTCCGAATCATTGTGTTTGAGGTATATGCGCCTCGTGTTGATCGAGCTCTAACTAGAGCTATAGCAGCACTCACGCGTATGGGGTTTAAATCCCATGCGTATAATCTCGCTTACTCGCTTAAGCTTGAACCTGAGACTGATTGGACTCTTACAGTCTAACCCCTTTAACCCCGCCCGCTAGTCCTACTCTCACTGTCAAAGTGAAATCGTGAATCTGTAAAGCTACCTCTTGTTACTGTGACTAGGGCTAATGGGCTAATTCCATGAAAGGAAAGCTCAAAATGCCCCTCACATATGACGTTGAACTGACAGATACGTTTGGCGGTGAAGCCAATTACTCTTGGGTAAACCGTCAAACTGTAACCATGCCGGAGCTAACCCATTACGGTTACGATGGAAGCTCTAACTACACTAAAGCCAATCGGACCTTTAACCGCGAGCTAATGCGCAAAGCAAAGGCAAGCGTAGGCATGACGGGCGTTAGAGGTAAGGTTGAGGATTACGGCGATAGCCTAACCTTTAGACCTTATCGTATGTGCCAAATCATGTTTGTGACTTGGCGTGACGAATAACTAACCCCTCCAAAGGAAAGCTCAAAATGGCCACATGGCACCAACAAAAAGCAGGTTTGGTAGGGTTATATACGCCTAGCCCTAAAACATGGGCGGTCGTCATTAATCCGCCTAATGAATGCGCTGGCCGCATTGAATTTAGCACTAAACGTAAGGCGATTAGATACGTCAATCATGCTAAACGTAACGGTTACGCCCGCTCTACTACGCTAATTCCCCCGACAAGATATAGACCCCGTAACGTCTAATCCCCTCCAACAATCTCCCATTAGCTCTACTCACAGTAACAAGAGGATTCCTTCCCATTAACATTGGAGAATCCCCTATGTGGACTCATGAGAACTACATCGCTGCTATCGTATCCGCTGCAATCGACATGGTTGCTGTATCCCCTAGGTTGACTAAGGAGTCGCCAGAGGATGCAGTCAAACGCCGTATCAACATGGCGACAATCCTAGCCAATACCAAGGTTGTGTATGGTGCTGGTGCGGTTAGCGGGGCTTTGGGCGTTACAATTTACAATCGTTGGCGCTCTAAGCCTGCTGATTTTATCGGCCCTATTCAACCTATGCCGCTAGTCGAAGTATGCGCGGCTGGTCAAGGTGATTGGGTAGCTGTAGCGCATACGGTGCTACATGAATTAGGACATGCTCTTGCTGGTTTTGGCCATGGGCATGACGCCTATTTCAAGCAATGCTGTGAATGTGTCGGATTGCGAGCGGCAAAGGCTGTAGCTAATCGGGATACGTCTAACCTGAGCGGCTTCCATCCTCAAATGCGGGCAGTGATAGCATCGCTCAAATTGCCCGAGGATGGTTCACCCATTGCCGTAGCTAACCGTCTAGGCGTTGTTCCTGCCAAGCCCAAATGTGGGGCCGGTGTAGGCACTAGAGGCGGAACTAGTAGGGGCGTTGGTAGCGGCTCACGGCTTATCAAATGCTCTTGCGGGCGTTGTGGCTATACAGTCAGAACGACTCAAAAATGGCTAGATATTGCCTTCCCTAACTGCCCGGTTGATACCTCTGTAATGATGCCGGAAAACTATCGGGAGCCTAACCCACACCATTAGCTCTAACTTACAACCCCTAGGTCTAACCGGCTTAGGGGTTTTTTGTTGCCTTGGAATACGCTTAGGCACGTTTAAACGCACATTCAAAAATAGGCTTGCAATCCGCTTTCCGTTGCCCTATGGTGGCGCTACGGGCTTTTGTGAGTCCGTGTTAGGCGTAGTTAGCAAGCCCTAACGCTCTTGCTTGGTTAGAGGAAGGAACCGAATCAAATGAGCGACGATAAGATACTAGGCTACGATTGGGCGGCCATCCAGCGCGCGCAACAGACACGCGGCGCTAGCCTATCGCGGACCATCGACCTAGCTAAGCCGGGTGACTACGGCGCCGATCCGATAGGCGACGGCACATTCCGTATGGTGCCAAGCGGCGATGTAGTTGACTATGCCGAGCGTTGCCGGAGATTGGCCAAGTGACAACGGACACCAGTCTTTTCCATCGCCGGTTGATTGTGTGCTGAAACCCCTACGCTAACCCCTAGCGTCTATTCAGCGCTCAACAGATCAAAACCTAATCACTAAGACTAGGTGACTAGCTCTATTGGGTTAGTCATCCTTTCCTAGCGATTAGGCTAGATGAAAGGGGAATGAAGATGGGATTAGCGAAATTCCGTTCAGACTATGGGAACGCCATGCCTGATGGCTCAATCCAATGGTTCACTAAATGGATGGGCGGTCCGACACTGGCAAAGATTGAAAATTGCCGGTGCGATAGCTTGCAAGGTGATATGCGAGCTAACGTCTACATACAAGGCGAGCCTGATACTTACTTTTCCCAGCCTGCTAAGTGTTACCTGTTTGGGAAAGTGGTGAAGGGTTATGTAACTAATGATGAAGATGGAAACCTAGTTTTCCATCATGTCTATTACGTCTAAGCATTACGGTTTCCCTATTCGTTTAAACGCGGATAGGGTTTCCCTAGCGCTTAAAGCTAGATGATAGGGGAATGAAAATGAACAAATCACATGTGGCGGAAATTGTGGCTTATGTGGGCGATGTCCCGGAGCATATCAAAGCCATTGCCGGAGCTATTCGGTATGACTTGATGCATGGTCCGACTTACGCTCGCATACCACAAGGCGACGTTACGAAATTCACGGCGGATGATTGCGCAACCTTGTATGAGGATTTGGAGAAAGGTGAAGGCGACATAATAGAAGAAACCTATGTCGGCCAACTTGCCCAAGCATTGCGCAATTATCTGGATACGCTTCCCTCTGTGCTCTATGTGGGAGAATATACCGAATGCGTATCGGAAACTGAGCCGGAAGGGTATGAAGATGAGGAGGGTTCATGGTATGACCCTGAGCCATATTATGCTTACGACTCAACCGACATTAAAGAAGCAGTCTTTGGCAAAATCATTGCCAAGGAATTTAATTGATTAACCTTTCCCCATAGCTCGCAAGGGTTGTGGGGTTTGGCTAGTCAATCAAGGCTAGGGATAGGGGAATGAAAAATGGGATACAATTACGGTAATCGGCCCGGCGCTCGCGTTCCTAAGATGGAGCAAAGGCATTTTTGGGTGGTGGCAGATACGATCAAGGCACAAGTTGAGCCTCTGAGTGGTTTGCAGTCACCTGAGCCTGTGGCAGCTAGGGCGGCCCTTAAGCTGACCGCTCTAGAGTTTGCTCGCGTGTTCAAAGCATCCAATGCCAACTTTAAGCGGGATAAGTTCTTAACCGCTTGTGGATTTGCAGAGGAAGCTTAAGCCAATGACAATCGCAATTATTCTATGGCTGCTGTGCATGGCTACCTTTGCCGGTGCATGTAAGTATATCGACGGCTTGTGAACCTTAGTCGCCCGTAGTTAATTCTATGGGCGATTATAGCTTGCATGTCGCAATAGCTCTAATGTTTCCCCATACTCGTTTAAACGATGAGTGTGGGGTTTCACTAGCGCTAATGCTAGGAAGCAAGGGGAATTAAAAAATGGCTAAAGTGTACGTAGTGATTGACCTTGTTAGGGATAACGAGGGCAACCCCGGAGTTAAAGTGTTTAGCTCTAAGGACAAAGCACACGACGAGTATGTTAAATTGAACCGGAGTAGCTATGACATGCCAGATGATGAAAAGGACAATTATCTAGTATGTGAGCCTATTGAAGTAGACTTAGAAGATTAAGCATTACAAGTTCTATGTCTCTCGTTTAAACGATGAGGGACATATTGATTGTAATGATGCAATCAACAAGGGGAATCACATGAAAACTGTATCAAAGACGTTCCAAGTCACGTTTTCGGATGGCTCTAGTGCTAACCGGCGCTTTGATGAGATTGGGCAGTACTCTAGTTACGACTTGGCTAGGGATGCTGCCTTGGCCCATCTGCAACGGTTCTATGATGGCGCGATGAGTGCTATCAAGGAAGTGCCGGATGTTGACTATGCGGAGTCTGAGGATTGGTTTATCGAGTGCTCGGATCGTCCGTATAAGGGGCTGGTGAGCATCAATTGCTTGCCTCTCACCATGATCACTAAAGCAAGCTCTAAGCCGCCTTACAACTCGCTTTCAACTGAGATTGTAGGGGAATTGGCACGGCAAGCGGTGGAAGGATTATGATACATAGTATAGCGCAACTATTGGCAAGTATTGGTGGCCTGATGTGCTGCTTTTACTTGCTATTTAAAGTATCCAAGCGCAAACGTGCCAAGTTGTAAGCTAAGCCCCTTCGCTTAAGTGTGAGGGGGCTTTTTTGTTTCCTCCTAACAACATGAAAGGTCGTTTAAACGATGAAGTACGCTGATATACGCAAGGAATTTCGGGAGTTTGTAGAAGCTCAACCGCCTGAAAGAACGTATTATTTTGGCGCTATTTCCCAATGCGCGGTAGGGTTGTTCTTAGCCTCTAAAGGAATCTCTCCCTACACTGCAACAGGGATTAGCTCTGTAGCTTCTGACTATTTGGCTGCTACTCATCTTAATAACGCTGATGATGCTCTGCCTTCGCGCAACACTGTGCTAATGGGAGATATGCGCCCTGAGCACATTGATGCCTCTCAAACTTTTGGGGCATTGTTGGAACGAATGAACGAGCGGCGAGATTTGTTTCCATGACAGGCTCGAACCAATCAATCCCCGAAATCATTGCTAGGGATATGAGTGTGCGTACTAGAGATTTTTCTACAATGGACACTCACAACCTAGAGCATTGGGCCAAGCGTGGTTTAGCTCCCGCCCAAGCCGAATTAGCAATTAGGAGACAGAGAATCAAAACTTCCAATGGTGGCGCTGGTGTAGCTCGTCGGCGTCTAGTGATCTATGATGACAACACAGAGGTTGAACACGAATGACCCAAGAAATGATCCGATGGGAGACTGCCCCATATTCAAACGGCAAGGAAAAGATAGCGGACCTCTACAGTGGTGAGTCTAGGTTTCGCTACCATGTCCGCCGTAGCTCCCCTAGGTCTAGGCTGTGGCTGGCTAAACGCAATGGCGACTTTTTCGACAAGGCTTTGTATAGCTCCAAAGAAGCGGCTATGAAGGCTTGTGAGGAAGATGCCAAGAGCCCTAAGACAAGGCTCAAGGATCGTAAGCATGAGGTTCTGTCCGCCTAAATTTTCCTCTGCAACTTTTTTTGCAATTAGGTGTTGACAGACTGAAAGGGCGGGTCTAAATGTCCTGCCATTGAATACGAAAAGACCCCGGCAATGGTGCTAGGGTCAAACAGAAAGGAAACTACAAATGTTCCGCACTTCTCTCCTGACTTCCGTTGCCTTCGCCACTGTCATGTTCGCCAAGGGTGCCAATCTGGCTGTGGTTGAGGACACTGAGCACAACCCGGAAGTTCCCCCGGCCGGTGATGACTTGCTCAACGGCGGCGGTGGCTCTGACACCCTCACCAGCACTGAGGGCAATGAGCCCAAGGTCGAAGTTCCGGCGGCTGATGATGATGCCCCGGTCGTGACTGCGATGGTCAGTGATGACTACGACATTGACGAGTTCGAGCCCCGTACCCGCTCCGAGCCGATCAATTTCGGTTTCCGTGACTGGCCGATTGGCGGTCATGCTATGGTGACTGCTGAGCTTGCGGATCGTGCTCGTTCGGCGGTCCAGAATGCCAAGCTCACCAATGGCAAGGACAATGGCAAGCAGTTCATTACCCGCTCTGCTGTCGGCGTTAAGAACAAGGCCGGGCAGCTTGTCTATCCCAACGCCAAGAAGGGCGACATTGAAGTTGTCCGCATCAAGGACAAGGTTGTCGAGGCTCCGGCTGCGTCGGCTGAGACTGAAACCAAGGTTTAACGAACCGGCCTAAGCCTCCCCGCCGCTGGTTCTAAGAAGCCCCCTGCCTCTGTGGTGGGGGGTTTTTTGTTGCCTTGCGTGTTTAAACGATTACCTCTTTACCTACACCACTGCTCGTTTAAACGCAATCTATGCAGCAAGGGCCATAGCAAGACTTTGTAGCGCCTCAGAGGGTGTTCGGCTGTATGGGTAGCTCCTCCCTCAAGCAAGCCCTGTAGATGGTCACGCCTAGTCGTTTCCTGCTGGTGTTGACAAGGTGGGCTAGGGTGCTGTAGTATTCCTCTCGTGCTGCTAGGCACAGGTTGTCAGGCCCTTGGAGGGGAGACGCTGCTAAGGTTCGGGAGGGGGGTTGACAGTTCCACAAGAATCGGTCATCCTCTCCCTCGTTCTGATCCACCCGGATAAAGAATGAGACTTGCTAATCGTCTAAAACCCCTTTAGGACGCCACTGCGGAGTCGGTGGGAATAGAGAGATAAAGGTACTCTTTAGCAAGTCTCTTATAACTCTATTAATGAAGCTACAGGGCCTTCGTCATTCCCCCGACGCTCAAGCCCCCCAAGGCTCTGTGGCTTCTTTTATAGAGTTAAAGGTGAAAGTACACACGATAGTATTGAGGTATGTTTCTCAGGATTCTAGATACTGAGCCGCCAAGACCTACTAACGTTTTAGTTGTACTTTCTCCCTTAACTCTAACTTGAAAGGAAGGTGAGCGCATTGAAGTATGTCACCTATGATATGGGAGTCTCTGATTCTAATATCATGCGGGAAGTTCGCCGGAATAATTGGCGGGTTCTCAAGATGGAATACAAGGGGGTTCGTGCTGATGAACCGTACAAGCTCCTGTGGTACATCGAATAATAGCTTAGTCACGTTGCTTGTGGTAGCATCTGCAATGGTGCTATTGAACTAAGCTGTTATCAGGGGCTAGGGAAGTATCCTTAACGACTGCTATCTCTAGCCCCTGTAACTAGCTCAATAGATATAGGTAATGGATAGGGTCAATTTAGCGGTTGATCCGAAAACAGTAAGTTACCGCTGACTTTGCCAGTGAGGAAGATAGCTCAGCACTGGTCAACCTTTGGACTTTGCTATTGTGTGCCAAGGGATAATCGGGTATGTCAGAGATTGTTCCATTGCCTTTATGTATTGAGTTTACTCCATTCGTCTAATGGTCTAGGACGCAACCTCCCCCGGTTGAAATGCAGGTTCGAATCCTGTCATGGAGTGCCAAGTATTGTCTTGGTGAGTAAGCTACTTCTAACGTGTGGTACTTTTTCGGAAGTCCTTTTCAGCCGCACAGTTAGCATCACATTTAGCTTACTCTCCTAGTCAATGCCGGGAGATAAAAAACCTAAATCAAATGTAGCGCTCGGCTCTAGCGATATGAGTGCCACCATCATGCTTATGCGAAAAGCAACACAACTTGAAATTGTGTCTCAACAAGGCGAACGGTGTTTCGCTACACACTAAAGGTTGTAAGGCTTAAGGCTAAAGGTAGTAAGGTTTAAGCTACTCAAGGTCGCAAGGGGCATAGGTAGTAAGGTAGTTATTAAAACGCCCTACTGATAGTTGAGGTTCTGCATTTCCTCATGGTACTTGGTAGGCTTCCCCTGTAGGTGACTAACTTCAGGCGACAAATCCAACAATATCCTTCCCTTAACCCCTGCCAGTTAACTCTGGTGGGGGTTTTGCTTTTTGTAGAGACTACATGGTGTAGCTCTATTCAAGGATGAAAGGCGTTTAAACTATGAAGATCATTCAGGCTATGAAGCTCATTAAGAGCAACAAGGAAAAGATTGCTGACCTTATCCAGAAGGTCCGTAATAACTCCGCCTATACCTCTATCGAAACCCCGCCTTACGATGATGCTAAGTCCATTGTGAGGGGTTGGCTGCAATCCATCCACGACATCGGGCAGGAGAATATTAAGCTCCAGATTGCCATTGCCAAGACTAATATGGCAACCTCTGTCACTATTGAGCTTGGTGGTGTGCAGGTGGCTAAGACGATTGCGGAATGGGTGTGGCGGCGTAGGGAATACGCTACCCTTGACTTTACCGCTGTCTCTAGCCTCACTGATCGCGGTATCAAGGAAGGCTCTACCAAGCTTCCTACTGGCGATAGTATGGACATTAAGATTGTCCGTAACTACGATGTGGAGGAGCGTGACAAGCTGGTGGCCTTGTACCGTGCTGAGCCTTCCATCATTGACTCCGCTCTCGAAGTTGTCAATGCTGTGACGGATTTGGTGGAATAGAGTCAACGGCCCTGCTGAGTGAAGGCTCCTAGGCTTAACCGCTTAGGGGCCTTTCTTGTATCCTCAGCGTTTAAACGCGATAGCTCACTGCGCATTTTCCAGAGGGCCTTGACAGGGTGCTGCGAATCCCCTAGGGTCACTCTCGCGGGCCACGACATGAGCCATGAGGGCAAATGGTGGTTCGTTCTTCTACTGTGTGATCCAAAAGTCAAATCAACCTCTGTAGGGAGCTTTAGAATGAACGGACGATGTAGTCTCTAGTCCTTAAATGGAACGGTGAGCCCGCTTAAGGGCAATTGATAGAGATAGATTGATAAAGTAAAAATGGGGGAGTAGGTACTAAATTAGTAATGTGGCAATCCTATTCCCGGCTCTTATGAAAACCTAGTAAGCGCCAATTGTAGCAACACTAACATTAGCCTGATCGTCAAAGCCTCTGTTATCCTGTAGAGGTGTATAAGCTGAAACGATGCAGGTTAGACAGACGAGAGGAAAAAAGTAGGCAAGAGACAAACTCCAAGAGGTATGGCGGTAGGTGTAGAAACCTAGCAGAAGTACTGAGGATAAGCTCCCGTATGAGTAGCCTTAAGTCTGTTGGGATTGGGCCAGTGACTCTTAATTGAGTTGCTGGCTCTTTCCTTTTAGTAGGAGATATGTAAAATGCTCACCTTGGCTGCTATCGTCTTTTTGCTTATAACTGCCCCTCTCTGGTGGCCGATGCTTCGAGTGCTGTTTGCACTTCTTGCCATGTTTATTCTTCCCGTGATTGGGGTGCTGTTCCTCACGGCCTTCTTGATCCGATAAAAAAAGAGAACAAATCGTGAACTCGTTTAAACGACCGTACTACGTCTAACCCGCTGCTGTTAGCTCTCTCGCGTTTAAACACTAAAGCAACAAAAAGCCCCCGCAGATCGCTCTGTAGGGGCCTTGTCTTATTCCGGCTTGGAGGATACCGGTCTGATCGGTGGAGGGTGCTCCTGAGCTTCCCTAGGCGGCTCTGTGAGGGGTCTGGGGAGTAGCGACACCATTTCCTCAAACGTCATCACGTGAGCCTCTTGTTCCCTAGCCATACGAGCACGGTTATGCCCATAGAAAGGGTCAAGGGTATTCTGACCGACAAAATGCATATCATGATAATCCATCATGTCCACCATAGAACAAGCAACAGATACAGACCTGAGAGTGTACCCCAATAGTAAACTCTAGTCATGCTCATTACTCAACAGCATCAGTTCCTCATTACAGTACACGCCAGTCTGTGACACATGCTTACCCTCCTGAGCTTTCATGCGAGCTTCATTAGAAAGCTTTGCGGCTTCCTCTCTAACCTGCTCACCTAGAACAGCAGCGGGGGACTGAGCCTTAAGCTCAGAAAAGGTCTTGTCACCGGCCTGATAATCCTTCTTGAACACTGGGAGTTTATTGGTAGGTCCCTGCATCGGCGGATCATCCCCAAGAAGGTCCTGACTAATAGTCTTAGTCTCAATCTTCTTTTCAATGTCGTTGGCTGGCTTGTTTTCCTCTTTCTTCTTACCAATGTGAACGACGTTGGAGGATGCATAATTCTCATCCTGCGCCATTTCATTGATCATATCGTATAGCAGATCAGCATCGAATCCCTCCGCTTGCATCAACTCAGCAATCTCAAGTGAATAGGACTCAATGAGCCGAGCCATACGGTAACGATCCTTGAGGATTGGCACATCACCCTGATAATAGTAACGAGACATGCCCTTGTATTGGCGTTGCCCATAGCCACGGCTGTAATCCTCGCTACCGTAGCCATGATAGCCAGAACCACTGTAGCTGGTGCGAGTTTCCATCTTAGACGGATCACGCTTGGCAACAAGAATGCTCTCATCAAACGAGATAAGCGCCTCTCTCATCTTAAGCAGATGCAACACATCTTGTGTCTCATGGCTACCATGCGCGCCCGTATAGCCCACAGATAGATTGGTGCATTCCTTGATGATTTTGGTGTAGGAAGCTGTGTCAGTGAACGATCCACCAGTATCAGTACGCCACTTAACGGTAGACTTCTCCATAGCCTTGTTCATGGACGTGGCAAATTCATCAGAACAGCAGCGAGTGCCGGACTGATAAGTGATAATGGAAGTTTCACCGCGTCGATCAAAGGCGATAGAGTAGTCTAGCTCAGCAAGCTTGCATTCCTTCTCAAGGTTGTTAGCCACCCATCTAGAGCCATTACGCCCATGTTCTTCATCACGATGGAACAGATAGTAGCCCGGAACACCCTTCTTGATCATCTGTAACATGAGCCACATACCGGCACCATCATCAGCACCGAGGCATTCCTTAAGCTGATTATCAGCCAACTTAAGCTCAGCCTTAGTGGTAATGAGAAGCTTTTGCCGATCATCAGAAGGCTTAGCATTATGCACGGTATCCGTATGACAGGACCACATCACCTTAGAGGCTGCGCCATCCGCCATAGGGATTTGCAGATGATAATTACCGAACCCATCACGGACACAACCGGGGAGAGAGGCAATATAACGGCGGATGATAGTCAATTCACCATTAGAGCCAGCCCCTCTACGGTAGCTTAGGATATTGTAGAGTGTCTGTAGCTCATCCATAATGGTGTTTACAGGCTCACTCAACTTGAGTGCTTCAATTGCTTTCATCACGGATTGTTCCAGTGTCTCGTTTTCGTTCCTAATAACAGCGTTTTTCCTCTTACGTACCATTTTGTTGTTCCTAGCTCTAGAATGAAATAGGCTCATCGAACAAATTTTCCTTTGCTGTTCTCGCGTCCTTGTACGTGTAGGATTTCTCATCAAACACAGCAAACAATTGTGCCTGTTGTCTTGTCCAAACTTCCTTGCCAACTTTTACAGACCGATACTCATCCTTTATTACATAGTAATACTTGCCGTCAAAGTCTGACCGGAAAATATTACCTAGCTCAATATAGTTAGCGATACGGTTCTTGTGGATGAATTTATCCTCGTTTACCGAAATTGCTTCAGACTTCTTGATGTAGTAACCGTCAATAATGTCGGGTACTAGAGAAGCCTTATCCATAAACTGTGCAATGATGGGCTGGAAAGCAATGGGACTTGCACCATTACCCTCGTACACAGCAATAGTAATCAGCGGAATGTACCGAGGATCAACGTAGTAACGCCCTTCCTCATGCTGCACGGACTTACCGTAGCTGGTGACGCAGTTATGGCACCAACGCTTGGCAATACCAAAGTCCTCATTGCTGACATGCACCTTGTAATAGCGTCCGTTGATTTCGCTACCACACTTGACACACTTCTTACCAGAACCAATGTAGCCGTGCTGACTGCTGGCTTGCTTACCTTTACCATTGCTGATGACAAGATATTCGCCTTTGTCCTCAACATAGTTCTCATGGGTCCCCACAGCATCAAGGTAAGGGACGATAAAACCGCCCTCATATTCAATGCGAAGAAGTCTAGCACCAGCAAAGGTATCGTAACGATTATTATCAGAGGTTGTCTTAAACCCTAGGGCCGCTTCAATGGCATTTCTAAGCCGAGGAGCATCCCCATAGATACGCCCAACCTTTTTCTTTTCAGGCCAGCACAATGCACGAGCAAGAAGCTTACCCTTCTTATCCGTAACGTAGGCAACCTTTAGATCACCAGCCCCGTACACTCTAGTAGGGTTGATAAGAGGCTGGAACATGTTGATCGGCTTTTGCATACAGGACGTAAAGCCAGCATTCATACGATACACGGCTTCAATCTCATCCGGCGTTGCAGCCAGCTTAAGTTCTGGTCCTTTAGACCACTCCTCGACATGCTTACCCGCCCATTCTTTGATCTGTTCAGGAGTAAGCACTTCACCAAAGAAGCGTTCAAGGAAACGACCTGGCTTAATCTTTGTTTGAACGTCCTGCATACCCTTCTCAGGAGTATCAGTAAAGGCGATATGCTCCGGGTCTTTCATGGACACATGGGGGAAGTGTTTATCAAAGACACGTTCTTTCGCATCCTGAAACCACTTCTCATCATACCACACAGGCGGATGATACTCACCATTCTTGAAACGTTCCAGTTCACGCTTCTTCCATGTATCATCAACATGAACAGCCGGATGCCAGCCCTCAAGAGAGCCGTAGCTAGAATATCGCTCAGGCTTATCCTTGCCGTTGATGAACTTAACGAACTCTTGAGCTTCCTTGGCAGACTGAAAGATAGTCGGACCAGCGGGGTTATTCGGTTCTCCACAGCCACAAAGGCAAATGTCATACAAAGTCCCATCGGACTTACGTTTTAGATTGAAGGCTGCCATAGCTGTAGCAGGCATTTACTTTTACCCTTTGATTTATAGTTACTTTGCCCCAATTGTCATTGGGAGCTTGACTACGGAATGTGGTCCCCCTGACCGGACTTGAACCGATATTATCCATTATGCACCAACATGCTTAGAAGGCAGGGCCATTACAGGGGGATTCCACGTTTAAACTAACAGATCAGTCATGCTCAACAGGTTCTTTCAGATGCTCGCTGTACATCAACAGCATAGACTTGTGAACCTCCGCCGCAATGTAATCATTCTTGCCTAAGGCAATGATGTACTTACGGATATGACGCTTCATCTTTTGATCAGCTTCTTCTTTGTTCATTCTTCACCTTGATTAAGATGTTGTATAACTCTGTAGGCAATCGTATCGGTCATGCCATATTCCCCGTCAGTCTGAAAGAAATACTTAAGCTGATAGTCGTAAAAGTCACTATCATCGTCAAGTATTGCTACTTTGTCTGGCATGTATTCAATCATCTTTAGCCGTACTTCCTCTCCACGAAATCCTTTAGGATCAACAGGAGTAACGTCCTTAATCTTTATGCCGCGATACTGTAGCACCCTCTTTAGTCTCTTAAGAGCGTATTCGTCTTTGCGCCAAGTAGAGGATAATACAATCTCACAACCTGTCTCTTTGACAATCTTTTCTAGGCGCTTAAGGCAAGGACGCTTAAGAGCATAGAGGCCACCTGTCTTATGGCTGTTAAGAACGCCATCAACGTCTAGAAAGAGGATTTTCATTTTCTTTTCCATACAAACACAAATGGCCCCAAGTAGAAATAATTGTATCTGCTCAGGACCATAAACCAGCACAGAGTTTGCCCCGGTGTGAAACCTATCCAGTCAACTTTCATCTTGTGAAAACATAGGCCAAAATGACCAGAACAAGGATCACCACCAAGCCGTAGAAAAATGGTGCAAGGCAACCATCCATCTGATCAATCTTCTTATGTGTTTCAGTAGGATAGGGCCGGTGAGTGCTTATCACCATGACAAACCTCCGAACATAAGCCACTCATACATAACGATTTCAGACCAGTACATAGTTACACCTTTTCTTTAGGTTTATTGGGCCAATACTCAAACTGTTGATCAATCTTGAACAACCACACGACCGCGCCATGATTGGAGGGTGTACCAGTTTCTTGATACTCTTTTACTTGTTCATTGTAATTGTTTTCTGCGTCCTCTCTAGTGTCGTAAAGATTCCAAAGCACGTCGCCAGTAGCCGGATCATCAGACACAACTGCAAACTTTGACATTTTCACCTTCATTGCAGACAGGTTGCGAAGCACGCATTATAGGAGTCGGCAAATGGTTCCGTCAAGCGAGCATACTATATTGACGCGCGGTGAACCGAGGGCTTACCATGCATGAATCGGGCAACCCATAACATCATTGGTGAGAAAATGGCTAAGCGTTGTTTCTGCACGGGCACTGAGGAGGGCCTTGAGTTTTGCACTTTTTCAGGTGACGAGTGTTGCGGGCCTATCACAGATGAAGATGAGAAGATCGTTGAAACGCTTCTAGAGGACCTTATGGACACTCCCGGCCTTTATCTCAACGACCATTACAAAAAGAAATGGGGGCGATTAGTCCGTAGAGCTATGGTTTCCTTTCGTAAAACCCCTGTCGCATTAATTGAGAGGAAGTTCAAATGAAGCTTGAAGCTCTCGTGAATGCCTACTACGGTTCCGCTGACTTTATGGAGTTAGCTCCTACCAGTCAATCCCTCTATAGGCAGATGATTGAGGCTGTAAAGAGAGACGGTGGCCTCTACTCTGTGCCTGTTGAAAAGGTTAGTCCTAAGGTAGTGGATAGCTACTATAAGGCATGGCAACTACAATTCGGTAAGAGCAAAGCACAGATGATGTGCAAAGTGCTCCGTAAGATTTGGAATTGGGGCTATAGACAAGAGCTTATCGTCCTTAATCCTTGGTCTAAGATGAATCTTAAGTCTATTCCTGCAAGAACACAGCTATGGACTAATGACGATTTCCTAACTGCTAATCGCATTTGTGGAGAACATCATCTGCCTGAAATGTCTCGGTTCATACAGCTATTGCGCACAACGGGCCAACGTCCAACCGATATATTGTTTCTACAAGCTAATGAGTTTGGTAGACGCTCTAATGGTGGCTTTTATGTTTCTGTAGAGCAACAGAAAACACATAAGAGAGTAGAGATTGAGATTACCTCTCCTGAATATGTTGCATACACTTCATTTTCTAATTGGTTGTTCACTAAAGCTTTCATCCGCAATTATCACAATATATTCGCGGGCATGAAGGCACATGGCCTAAATCCCTCCTTACAACTCCGTGATATCCGCCGTACAGTGGCTACTGAAATGGCTGAGGGCGGAGCTACGGATGAGCAGATTAGGGCTCTCCTAGGCCATAGCGGGCACTCTAAGATGCCTGAGACAGTGTACATTGTCCGTAACGCTAAGATGGCTGCTGATGGGCTTGCTAAGCGAACCTCACAGAGAGAAAGGTGTGCCGCCTTGGAGTGTGAACAATATGGCTGTTTAGGTGAATGTAGCAAAGAACACTATTGACAGTTCCCCGATTGTAGTGTATTTTCGCCTAGCGCTCCGGCGCTATATACCTATATATACCTCTTTAGGTTGATCCTCATGTCCCTTAAGTGTATCCCTAACAGCCCATTTAGACGAGGCGTAGAACATAAGCCTATATGGACCCTCCCTGACAAACAATTCAAGCGCCTATATGTATGGGGTACTATGGAAGCTTTTAATGGGGTCTATATGTGGATATGGGTGTACTCCAAATATAATAAGTTCTTTCTGGGTGGTGATCCTGCATCGGATCGTTATCAAGTGCATTTCCAATACTATGTTGATGATGAAATGCAGGTGGTGTAATGACTCTCACACTTAAACCTATGTGGCAGCTTAAGCCTGTTGAAGGTATGTACATAAAGGTTCTAGCTAAACAAACTCAGCGGTCTGAGCCAGTTTGCACAAGTGTTGTGTATGAGCAGGGCAAATGGTTAGGCATATCTAGTGGTAGAGAATACATTCACCTACGTTATTGGTGTGATAGATATTTTGATAAGAATGACGTAGATGATATCTACCTTCCATTTGCAGGGATTAGAATAAATGCTTAATCTTATACCTGTGTGGCAGATAGAGCCTGTAGAAGGTATGCGCATGTGTCTTTTAGGTAAGAATACTCCTATGAGTAGACATAGCTTTAAGTCAGTGATTTATCATGATGGCAAATGGTTGGGTCTACATAGTAAGAGAGAATATAAGCATCCTCAGTATTTCGCTAAGACTTATAGTAGTGTTGCGAGTTTGTTGTTGGAAACAGTATATGAAAATACTGCGGGTAGACAAGTACGATGACCCTACATTCAGCATGGGAAAAGCCCACGGACAATAAGACGCTGGTGGCCTGTATGTTGCCGGGAGGTATGTGCTACGTCACTTGGGATGGTACACGCTTTATCAGTGACCGTGGTGTATCTAGCCAACATTATAGACATTGTATGTTTTGGTGTACTGAACAGTACTATCACTCAGATCGTAATCATGACTGGATAGATGAAATATCATATCGCTATAAGGTCCTCAGACATATAATGGTGCCATCATGATAGAGAGCGAGCCTAAGCCAATTTGGGAAGCTCCTGATAAGGACGCTGGCGGTTATGTAGGATGCTCAAAAAAGCCTGAAAACGAGTTTAGCTGGTATTGGCTACACCGTAAAGATGGTATGTGGTATTCAGTTGATGAGCCTTGTCATCCTAGGTGGTATTTCCCTACTCATAAAGAGTTTATGCTGTACGTTGAAAAGCTGAGGATACGCTTATGATGACTGACCCTGCACCAATATGGCTAGCTCCCCTCAGGGAGAATATATAGATGATAGACGTTAAACCTATGTGGGAAGCTCCTACTGACGGCACTGTCCTAGTAGCTGGTGTAGGTAGTACTTTGTATTTTGTTAAGTTCTATCAAGGGACATGGTGGCAGTGTAATGGTAGTGGTGTTATCTCTTGGCTTCGTAGCCCCTGTCATCCTATAGGCTTCTTCAATAAAGAGGAGTATATGAATAGCAGTAGTACTCATGAGAAGGCATTCAGGGACTTTATCAAGGCCAGAAGGGGTGTAAATGTCCGACATTAGCTACAAAGACCAATGGGAAATCCTTAAGTCGATCAGGCTAAGGGAGGGACAATACCTCAGGCTTGACTGCCCCGGCTGCAAGGGGGTAAACTGCTTCGGGATAGAGAGAAATGGTGGTACTGTCTCTTGGGGCTGCTTTAGAGCCTCTTGTGATTGGCATGGAAAGAAGTCTGTAGGCTTCACTAGAGAAGGGATAAAGGTTCGCTTAGGTTATGACACGCATATACGTAGCACTAATGATGAGTCTAAGCCTGTTCCTGATCCTTTGCTTTCCATTGATAATCGTCCTCATATTCTGGATTGGTTATCGTCCGTTAATTCTCTAACTGCCTATAATGAGGGTTTGGTAGATATAACCTATAGCCCTAGTGAAGATAGGGTAATGTTCAAGTTACCTGATGTTAAAGGGTATGTCGGTAGACACTGCACAACCTTTAAAGGTCATAAGTCCAAATTCGTCTTTGGGCCTAAGTGGCGTAATTACGGTGATACGTCCACTATATTCTCCTGCGGTAGCGGTGAGACTGGTGTAATCGTTGAAGATGCACCTAGCGCATGTGCTGTTGGCACGTCACCTTGTTTTACAGGTGTCTCGTTGCTTGGCACTAAGCTTACAATCAATCACAAATTGGCGCTTAGAAAGTTCAAGAAGCTTATTGTCTGTCTTGATCCAGATGCTTCACTTAAGAGCATCGCATTCTCTAAGAAGCTTCAAGGTATCGTCCCAAGTGTATCTGTAAAGATCATAGAGGATGATTTGAAATGGTTTAACGCAACGCAGATTGAATCTCAGTTGTGCTCTATGACGACTATCTGACTATCTCTAGGGGAGAAGAACTATGGACTATGAAGTGTATACCGAGGATGAACTTGAAACTCTACAGGTTATCGAGTCCTACTCAGTGAACAAGACTACGAGCATCGGTGAGATTATTCCGATTAATCATCTACCTAGCGCTGAAAAGGTGTTAAAGCAAAAGGTTAAGTCACAGAAAGATGAATCTGATCCTTGGTACATGGAGGATGGTGGATTTAACTTCAACGAGAACAGCTTCTATAATGAGGTTGTAGGCAAGCAGAGAATGTATAACGATGTTTAGTGTGGTTAAGGAAGATAAGTACTGGTATTTAACTATTGTCGGTGACGGCAAGGGTGCAGGCAAGATTGCTAAGTTCGCTAAGCTTGGTAAGAAACCTGCCATACATATTGGCTTTAGAACTAAGGCCATTGCTACTAAGTGCGCTCGTGAACTTAACAAGAGCCATTGGGAGCTATTCAATAAGGCTGAGCACAAGTCCGCTAAGATGGGCAAAGGCGCTACAGCTATGCTTGATATTATCAAGGGGCATATTGATGGTTAGTCTGGATAGAGATAGACTGATACTAGCTTTGCAGTTTGAACTTCAGGAAATATGATGGCTAACATACAGACGGATAGGTCTAACAATATCTACCTGATAAGCGACACGCATTTCGGCCATCGGAATATCATTGACTATTGCAATAGGCCCTTTAAGGATACTATGCAGATGAATCTAGCTATGGCTGAGAAATGGAATAGCACGGTTAAGGATGATGATATCGTTTATCATCTAGGTGACGTGTATATGGGTTGGAATGAGCCTTGGACTCCTCTAGAGTTTCTAAGCAAGCTCAAGGGACGTAAGCGGCTGGTTCTAGGCAACCATGACAATGGTAAGGATCAAGTGCTACAGAAGGTCTTTCAGAAGATCATGGTGTGGCGCATGTTCCCTGAGTTTGGATTGCTGCTAACCCATGTGCCTGTGCATGAAAGCGCCCTAGAGAGACGCATAGAGGGGCATGGTAAGCCGGATACGATTGTCCACCTTAAGAATGTGCATGGGCATATCCACGAGAAGCCTAGCCCTACTGTTAAGCACCATAACGTGTCCGTAGAGCAGATTGCCTATACGCCTATCAACATCGAGGAGCTACGGATATGGGATAAAAACCCTGTCGAAAAAGCCTACCTAAACAAAGCCGTTAAAATTTACATAGAAGGATGATTGACAAATGCGTGACCTTAATGTATGTTCCGTGCCTTATCGTGATACATCATAACCCTTCGAGGTTTGCAATTAACAAAGGATAAAACTCACATGGAGAATCCTTGGACCTAAAGATTCTAAAGCATATTCTTAACTACGACTTTTACTCTGCCAATAAACACAAGCTCTCCCCTCAGTTGTTTGAGGATGAAATTAGAGAGCTTTATGAAGTCGCTTCTAGCGCGCATGAAAAGTATCAGAAGACTATTGATGCGTCTGATCTATTAGCGCTATGGAAGGTTTCTAATCCAGTGGCGGTTAGAGCCAAAGTGGCTGTGATTGAAGATATCACTAAGGCCATTGCTAATGAAAAGTTATATGTTGATGAAGTAGCTTCTGAGGTCATTCAGAAGTTATGGGAGAGAGAGCACGGTAGGAAGATAGCAGAACTTGGGATTGCCATTAGTGAAGGGAAATCCAATGTTGTTCTTGACCTACAGAAGCTCATAGAGCAAGCCAAAGACGGCATTATGCCGGATGACTTTGGTCCTGCCACGACAACCGATCTTACAGAGCTATTAGAGCTAACCGGAGACGAAAGCCGGTTCCGTTTCAATATCCTTGCCCTTAGCCGACAAGTGTATGGCTTGGGGCGCGGTGAGTTCGGGATCGTATTTGCTCGTCCGAATGTAGGTAAATCGTCTTTTGGTGTCTCTTTAGCTTGCTCGGATGGTGGTTTCTGTCATCAAGGCCATAAAGTATTTATTGGCGGAAATGAAGAATCTACCAAGAGAACTATGCTGCGTTGCTATATGGCAGCAGCAGGAATGTCTCGTGAGGAGATTGTTAAAAATCCTCAAGCTGCTATAGACGCTTTTGCCAAGATAAAAGACAATCTTGTTGTTAGAGACATACAAGACTGGTCTATTACAGACTTAGATGTATTCCTCTCTAAGAATAAGTTTGATGTTGTCATTATAGATCAGCTAGATAAGGTCAAGCTTCAAGGGTCTTATTTCTCAGAACTTGAAGGCCATGCTAAGTACGGTGAGATTTATCTACAGTCTCGTGAAATGGCCAAGCGGCATGATTGTGCTTTTTTTGGTGTTTGCCAAGCTTCTGCTGATGCACAAGATAAGACTATACTAGACTTTTCTATGATGGCTGGCTCTAAGACTTCTAAGGCTGCTGAAGGTGATCTTATTATTGGTATTGGTAAGCTACCTGATCCCCCTGAGGGTACACCTGAGCCTTTAAGATTTCTAACTGTCTCTAAGAATAAAATTAGCGGGTGGCACGGGACTCTAAATTGTCTGTTGGACGCACAAAGAAGCATATACAGTGATTAAGTATTGTTCTACGTGTTATAATATACTTACAAATTTTAATTGGTCTCCTTCTATTAAGGCAAAGCGTTGGCTAATATGTAAACAATGTCATAGAGCAAAAGTTCGCAAATACGCTATAGTAACTCCAAATAAACGAGTTAAGAAATATGGAATTACTGCTTTTGATTTTGATAGATTTCTAGCGCAGCAAAAAGGCGTTTGCGCTATATGTAAAAAGAATGAGAGTCATAAAAATAAAAAGAACTTATCTGTAGATCATGATCACACAACAGGTAAAGTTAGAGGCTTATTGTGTCACAGATGCAATACAGCATTAGGACTATTTAATGATGATATTAAATTATTACGAAAAGCAACGAGATATTTATGCGCTGTGAACTTATAGACTCTATGGGAACTGATTTAACTGTAGTTAATGCGGCTAGAGTTAGTTTTAACAATGAGAGTGATTGGGAGGAGGAAAAGTTAGGTGAACGTGATACGAAGCTCATCAATTATTTAGCTAAGCATAATCATTGGACTCCATTTTCTCATGTTATGGTTACTATGAGAGAAACTGTGCCGATATTCGTAGCTCGGCAACGCTTTAAGCATATGGTGGGGTTCAGCTACAATGAAATAAGCCGTAGATACGTTGATGATGAACCTAAGTTTTATGTTCCTGATGTTTGGAGAGGTAAGCCTGAAAACGCTAAGCAAGGTAGCTCCAATGTTGTAATAGAAATAATGACACCTTGGGATGATGCTGAGCCAAATACTGTACAGTGGTGGTATGCTAGATGGATGGAAGATGCGGCGTTTAACTACAATGCAATGCTTAAAGCTGGTGTAGCGCCAGAGCAAGCTCGTATGGTGCTTCCTCAGTCTATGTACACGTCTTACTATGTCACAGGTTCATTAGCTGCATGGGCTAGGGCCTATAAATTGAGAATTGATCCTCATGCTCAGAAAGAAATACAAGACCTTGCTAAGCAATGGGGGGATATTATCGGAAATATAGAAGGTATGAAACATTCATGGACGGCCCTTACCTCATCGCCGGGCGATGTTTGCCTGGTACCATTCGCCGGCGTGGGTAGCGAGTGTGTTGG
>ERZ869921.47-NODE-47-length-68867-cov-25.464875_pt1 | contig 68867 bp, 55 predicted proteins | sample MGYA00579310_ERZ869921 | MGnify/ENA primary metagenome ERZ869921 (study PRJEB32216, sample SAMN09231816) | wastewater metagenome | place: USA: Maryland | collected 2016-06-21 | study: EMG produced TPA metagenomics assembly of the PRJNA472060 data set (Reclaimed...
ATTTATATGCTAATTCGTATGCGTTCATTTCTCACTCGCTTTCTTTAGTATTGCTCTAGCAAACGCATATGGCAAAACAAGCCAATTACCTTGGTGGTATTCAGCAATGTTTTCGTCATTTAACACCTCTGTTATTTCCTCATCACTTAACTCTTTTATTTGTGGTGGCCCTGTTAATAGACTTTCAATCGTATTTGCAATTTCATACCCACAAATATCTATTTCATCTATCCTTCCGCTTCGCAATTTTTTTATCATTTCTTTTGGGGTCATTTCTCACCCGCTTTCTTTATCAAATCCTCAAGCCATTCTTTTAATTCATTATGCCTTTTAACAAACTGCTCTTTATTCCCGTAGTACCACCCTTCCGATTCAGCATAATCAAAGTACGTAATTAACTGTTCGTAATGAGTTCGTCTTAAGTTCATTTCAGCCTCCGAGCTATTTCGCGGTCAATGTACCAGCGCGCCTTACGCAAGTCCTCAATGGCATCGTGTTTCTCATCTGCGCGCCAGATATACTTCATCGCGTTGCCGAGGCAAAAGCCCATGTGCTCGGTAATCTGTATGCACTCAATCCCAGACGGGTGGCTTAGGTAGTGTTTTGGCTTATTCACCGCATCATACGGTGGATTGTTCGGTTCAAAATGGGCCATTGCCAGATCCTTTCGTATCCCACGGGCTAACGTAGGTTGATTTGCTGCCTAAAGGGCTAGGGCCAACAGCGTAGCTCGAGCCAGCTGGCAGGCCTAGAGAGTCGTTATAGATATACGCGCTGCCCAGATCCACGCGAGTCCCGGCAGGCAAATTCAAACTATTGGTATAAAAGGTCGTATTGCCGATCTGATAGGACGATCCAGCAGGCAAGCCTAGCGCATCGGTATATAGCCGCGTCTCAGCCTGCACGCCGCCAGCAATCAATAATAAAAATAAGAGTCTCATATCAATCTCCGATCAAGTCGTTTAGATTAATGTTGCGTTTTTTTAGCTCGCGCTTGAACTTCTCCATTGCGCGGTTCTCAATTTTGCTAACTGTATGCGGGTGGATAAACAGCTTTTCCGCAATCTCCACGTTAGTCATCTCATGTGAGCTGGTATCTTTTAATTGCATTTTAGTTTTCGTCATTGTGGTTGGTTCGGAAATTACAGACAGAGTCTAGGTCTATAGGGTCATCATCGTAATCAAATTCGGGCTCTATCTCTACGATACCAGCAAACGGAATGGGCTCTTCATAACTAGAGCCAGAGTCAACAACTACAGCAGGGGAGTGCTCTTTTCTTTTCGTCATATTATCCTCACGGGTTGGTTAGCGATATCGCTACCCCTGATGGTAATGAGAAAAAAAATAAAAGCAATAGGCTTGTTGTTTTTTAATCGAGGTCTACGTCTTGCACATCCGGCGGCTTGATATTAATGCCGATAACCGAGGGCTTATCCGACTCATCTGGGTTATCCAAGAGACCAGATGCCTTAGCTAGCAGGCGCAATACGCCGACCTTATCGTATAGCTCCAGCTCTAAATTACCATCTTTATTAACTTTAATACTCTTGATGGCTTGAAGGGCGTGCTCAGGAATATCCTTACTAGCTTTAACTTTAACCTGGCCCTCATCGTCCCACTCCATGATGTCCGTAATCTTTGTATTGGCCATACACAGCAAAGAGTAGGCGACCGCCTCGCGATTCTCTGAAATCGTAGCCGAGCGCTCTAATCTTTTCTGAATAGACCGAATACCACCCCAGTTTTGTAGGGATGGTATCTGAGCTGCTATCTTTGCTTTTGGTCTGGTACTAGCCATCAGAAGGGTACGTCATCCAATGGAGCTGCTGGGTGATAGTTCTCTGGGCGGCCAATCGGAGCAGCTGGCGCAAAGCTATTAAACGAGGCTGGCTGATTGACCTGCTGCTTTTCTTTGCCAATGTATCCAGAAAAATATGGGCCTTTATTGCCTTGCTTACTGTACATATTGAACCAGAACTCACGGCCATCAGGTAGCTTTATGGAACCTGTCCAATCTGCGTGCTTTTGGTCAGTCTTTTTATTGTTTTTAAATAACTGAAAGTTACCTGGCTTTAATTCAAAAGGCGTATCGTATGCCATGTGTTTATCCCTATCTACGGTTGGTGGTTGAAATCATTAATTGCTTGGACTACGGCCGAGCTTTCACTTAATCGCTCGGATTCCACGATTAAAGCATGAACTACGGCTTGTAGGGTAAAACCCTGCCGCAGCAGACTTAGTGTGGCACTACGCAGCTCACGCTGTAATTTGTATTGCTCTTCCATGTATAGCTCCTTTTTTTAAAATAACGGGGAAAAATTGAGTGAGGCACCCCGCCCATAGTGACAGACCGGGGGGAGGGGTAACGTGCCTCTGTTTTTTAGCACTTCGCGCCCCAGCCAGCAGGCCTCTGTGCCTTTGCTTGTAGGCATACACCCCTGTGTTGCCCCTGCATACCACCGTTTGGATCGCATACAAGCCTTATACTCCCTTGCATTGCTCATCGAGCAGCGCCCTGGCTAGGTCTAGGATGCTGTCAGGCGGTGATGTGCGCGCTTTCAGCCAGATCTCAAGGTCGCGACTGAACTGTTGCTGCGTCATTTGACACATTCCAATCATTTCAAATCCTTTTAAATCTAAATCATTTATTACTTTTTCTTTTAAAAATACACTTCTATATACCTCTTGGACTATAGCCTCAACGTTGTTATGCGCCACGATAACGGTTCCCCTAGCCTTTTCTATCACATCCAAGGCCTCACCCTTGACTGGTAATTTAATCGTCTTACGGGCTCGTTTAACCCCTTTACTGAGCATCTCTTCCATAAACCTCTCCTCTTGTGTAATCATCGCTGGACTTCTCGCATCCTCATTAACCAATCCTATCGCATCTTCCAATCCGATAGTCTTGTTATATATAACCCGTGTTGTCGCTGTGTGGCTGCCTTTGCCGCCAGGCGTTACCGTCTCAATATACCCATGCCTTCGCAGTACGCTGATCTGATTCGAGATGTACTGCCGATTGGTCTGTAGGTCTTTGGCTAACCGCTGCTGTCCGACCCATGTAATCCCAGCTCTATTGCAGTAGCTGCATATCAAGGCCAACACGCGTACACAGCCTCCGCTTAATCGTCTATCTGTCAATGCTTTGATTGGCATGACCGCTATCTGCCGCTGATCTGGTGGCGCTGGCTTTAGCTTTACTTTTGGAGCTTTTGGTAGATTGAAAGAGGGTTTATCCCCTTCGTTTAAAACCTTCATAGAACCTCACCCGCTAAAAAAAGCAGTGATATCGCAGTTGCGATGTATCTATCGTTTATCGCTGTGTCTAGGCTATTTACCTTCAGAGTGCTGGGCCCGAGCTCTGCGCTGGTCATCCCCCCTGATTCGACTGCGTTTATCTGAGTCTGGCGATACTCCATTCTCAAGGGCTGGGTTATGGCCCCGTAGTTAGTTTCTAGCAGAATATTATCCATTTGTGTTAAATAATATTTATCAATTATCTAAACTCAATAGGTAATTCAAATAACGGTATCTCATTGCTCCACCAGCTAAAGCTGCACTCTTTGCACACTCTGCGCCTGCAAACCCAGTTGTTGGCCTCATGCTTGCGTGTCTCTGCTACCTTGATATCTTCGCTATCGCAATGCTCATTTGGGCAAATCACTTCTCTCGCGCCTCTCTCAATAACTCCGTCAAACCTCTTATCTCAATCTCTTTTTGCTTAATAATGCTTTCAGCAAGGTCAAACTGGCGCAGCATGAAGGCGGCTTCGTGACATAGCCTTCCTACTGGGTGATAGGTAGAACTAAATTCTTCCTCCTGCACAAACCTAGCATCTTTCGGTACGTTTTCAAGCAGCTCAACTAGAGGCACTTCATAAGCTAGTTCATTTGGTGTCATTTTTCTCTCTTTCGTATATCTCTAACATGGCAGCTCTGAGCCGCTCATAGCCAGCCTGGCCACGCATCTTTGCCACTTCCGCGAGGTGCAGCTGCCGGGTTCGCTTGACTTTGAATCGTTTAAGCACGTCTCTAGCCTCAGTAAACAGGCGGTATTCATCGGAATAAGATCCGACCTCGCGCCCATCCGGCAGACGAACCAGCCTGGATGATCCGTGAACCTTACCGCAAGCGAAACAGAGGAGTCGTACATCTACCTGCTCCCCTGCTTTTCCTTCTCCCTCGCCTGCTTGCGCTCCCAGCAATCCTTGCAGACCCACCTCTTTTGTCTTTTGTTTGCGCTTACGATCCATGCGCCATTCCTATGGTCTTTGCCGTACTGGCAGTTAGAACACCAGCGCTTGCCTGTAATCGAGCTGTCGGCCTGTACAGCTTTGGTATACACATCATTCTCATGACTCATTCAATAACCTCAATCATTACTCTTGCTTGGCCACCAGATACGGTGCCAGAGCCCCTATAAACGTGCATCTGATCTATCTGCTCATCGTCATCGAATACGCCAGCGTCTTGCAGGCTATCCAGCAGCGCCTTAATGCGGTTATCGATATCGAACTTGCGCTTATCCTTTGGCCACAGCACGATCTCCAAGTAAAGCCTTGCTGATCCCAGCTTGGGACTATTGTTCTCCGCGATGTAATCCGATACCTTGCTTTTGTATTCGCGCCCCTGCTTGCTCATGTAGGTCGCATGGGCTCCGCGCCTGTAATACGTATTGACTGATGGCGGGAACGGCAGCGTAAGAATAATCATCCGATCAGCTGCGTAAGGCGCTGGTTGAGATTGCCTGTCTTGCCAAGGGCAGAGCGCAACTCATCATTGATAACGCTGGCTATGGGTTTCTTGCGGTCTTGCGAAGCCTGCACCAGCAGCTCACGTACATCTGGGCGCAAACGCACCAGGAAAGGCTTTAGTTCTGACATATAGATCCTTTAAGTAGATCGGGTAGCAGGTCTTTTTAGTCGTGCCTGACGAGATAGGACTGAGCTGAATAGTGTCAAGCTACCCGATATCTGTGAGCATACAGGAAAACTACCCGTAGCCTAACTCATAGGGTAAACACCTACTAATTTCTGTTGTTTTCGCTACATATAGTTCTTGACTCGTATTCCAGCTGTGGTAAATTATCACTAAGCGATATCGCTTTTAACCACCGAGATACAGGAGTTAACAATGAAACTGAAAACAAGCATACCCAAAAAAGCAATCGAGCTTATCGAGTACGCATCAGGCGACTACGATGGCGAGGCTGGTTGGTTTATATACCTCAACCCCGGCTACAGCTTTGACCCAATGGCAAACAATGGCAGCTGCTTTATCCCAGAGGACGCGCAGCAAGAGGCCTTAACCCTTTGCACATACAAAGTAGAGGCCTAATCATGTACGTAACCTATTACCGCGTATCTACACAGCGCCAGGGCCAGTCAGGTCTTGGCCTTGAGGCGCAGCGTGCAGCTGTGCAAACCTTCCTAGCAGGCAAAGAGATTATTGCCGAGTTCACCGAGGTCGAGTCTGGCCGTAAGTCGGATCGCGTACAGCTCGCAGCAGCTCTAGCTCTCGCTAAAAAGCAGAAGGCTACCCTAGTAATCGCCAAGCTAGACCGCCTAGCACGTAATGTTCACTTTATCTCAGGCCTATTGGAGTCTGGCGTGCAGTTCGTGGCAGCTGATATGCCGGAGGCTGACCGTACATTCCTACAGATTGCAGCTGTCTTTGCTGAATGGGAGTCAATACGTATCCGCAAACGCACTAAAGAGGCCTTACAGGCTGCCAAAGAGCGCGGTACTGTCTTAGGTAGCCCATGCCCAGAAAAGGGCTCTAAGGCTGGATCTGACGCCATTGTGGCCAAGGCTGATGCCTTTGCTGCTTTAGTAGCGCCAAGCCTACAGGATGTAGTCAAGCAGGTAGGCACGAACTTGCGGGACGTAGCTCAAGGGTTACGCGCTCGCGGTATCAAGACCGCCAAAGGGAATGATGTTTGGCACCCAGCTCAAGTAGCTAAATTAATGAGGAGAGTAGCCCATGTATGAGTTTTTTATCCTGAGCCTGGTGCTGATGTATGCCGCGGCTCTGTTTGTGTTTTTCTTAGTCGTAATCGGTGCGGTCTGCCTGCTGGTAGGCAATACCAATCTATATAAAAAATATATGCGGGAGCGCCGCGAGCGCTTAGTTGACGAATTTTTAAAGGATCTAAACAAATGACATCAATGAACCATCACAACAAATCCCCCAAAGACTTGTACAAGTCGGAGGACTCCCTGCTGGATAAGGTTATCGGTACCGTGGCCTTCCTGGCGTTTGTAGTAATCGTAGTACTAGCCTAAAGGAATCAAAATGAAAGCACTATTAATCGCACTATTCGCAGTAGCCTCAATCGGATCAGTCTCAGCTCAAGTTAAATGCGTACCAGACGGGCGCGGCGGTATGTGTTGCTGGGATGTACAGCAGTCTGGCCCATTCCGTCCAATCGGGTGCTGATATGAATATTCTTAACCCAGACGTGGCCTACGTGCCAGCAGCCAAGACAGACGTTACCCGTACCCTCAAGCAGCATGGCTGGACGCCTCCTTCAGAAGATAAAGAGATGATTAAAAAGTGGGAGTTCTATCGCACCATATCTATTCGCAACGAAAGGAAGTCAAAATGACTACGCAATTTGAGATTGTTCAATCCGAACTTAAACGCGCTAGAGCCAAAGGCGTTACCAGCTGGGACGTGATTGAGAAGTATGGCATCACACGCCTGGCGCATTACATCCACAAGCTACGTAGCAGCGGCTGGCGTATCACCGACTTTTACGAGTGCGATCCAGAGGACGTAACGCACAAGTGGAAACGGTACATTTACAAGAGCTCACCCAAAGTAGCGGCCATGAAGGAGTCTAAAAAATGATTGATTACTCCCAATACTTATTAATGATTAATCGCCTGATGCAAGAGGTACACAAGGCCGCGCAGGCCAACAACTTTGAGTCAGCCAGCAATCTTGCAGCTGAGGTAGCCCGGTGCGCGATTAGCCTGGCAGCAGTCTTAGAATCTAAAACAGAAACAGAGGTATAAAAAATGGCCACTATACAAGAGCGATTAGAGTCAAAGGTAGTTAAAGATCCAAACTATATTGATTGTTGCTGGGTATGGTCTGCAAGCCTGCATCCAGAAGGATATGGCAGGCTTTCTGTAGATGGCAAAACGCAGAAGGCTCACAGGGTTTCCTACGAAATCTACAAAGGCAGCATTCCTGACGGCCTATGCGTATGCCATACCTGCGACAACCCAGCCTGCGTTAATCCGAACCATTTGTTTTTGGGTACAGTCGCCGATAACAACGCAGATAAAGCAGAAAAGGGCAGAGCTGCTAAAAAACTTAACGCTAACTTAGTAAAAGATATTAAGGATTCGCTTTCTAATGGCGCAAGCCTTAAGTCATTGGCAAAGCTATTCCAAGTTAGCCCATCAATGATTGTAAAAATTAAACATAACAGAAGTTGGAAAGGAGTTTAAATTGGTAGGTAAAGTCACCCCGAACGATATGCTCTCTGCAAGCCGCATCCCAGCGGTTTGTGGAATGAGCAAGTACAGATCGCCCAATGATGAGCTGCTCTCATCCATTGATTTTCTAAAAGGTATTACACCGCCAGACATCGGCAACGAGGCTATGGCATGGGGTAATCGCCTAGAGCCAACTATTCTGATGGAGGCCGCTAACAGGCTTGGATGCAGCCAGCTGGAGATTGAGCATCCTACACCTTATTTCCACGATAAATGGCCTCTGTGCTGCTCTCTTGACGGCACAGCCACAGGCAATATGGAGGAAGTCACCACAGATCCTGAGAAGGGTATCTACGTGGTAGGTGGCGAAAGCATAGTACTGAGTGGTACAGGCATCATCGAGGCCAAGCTAACCTCAATGCCAGCGGAGGACGTGTTGCCCCTGTATCGTGGCCCTATACAGCTGCAAGCGCAGATGGCGATCTACAAAGCCACCTGGGGCGCGATTGCTACGCTATACCAAGGTACCGAGTTGCGTATATTCCTATTCAGGCAGCACCCGGCCACGCTAGAGCTGATCGAAAAGACCTGCAAGGAGTTTCAAGATAAGCTAGACCGCTGGAAAAACACAGGCGAGATTGATTACTACCCGCCCATCAATCCCAAAGATGCAGCTCGTACTTTTAGCTCAGGCTCAGATGGTGAGCCAGTAGTCTTAGATAATTATGTTGAGGAGTTGACCAAATTACTTTTGGAAAACAAGGCAAAAATTACAAAAGCAGAAGAGGAAAATAGCAAGATACAGACCGAGATTATGGGGATTATGCAGAACCATACTCACGGGATAGCAGGGCAGTACCAAATAAGCTGGCCAGTCCGTAGCTACAAGGCCAAGCCAGCAACGATAACACCAGCAAAAGAGGCGTACTCCATACGTCAGTCCACTTTAACCATTAAACAATTATGAAGATTATTAAATCGCCGTTTTGGCACATACTCCAGCGCGAGATCGCAGCTAGAAAATTATTGAAAGGTAATAAATGAGCAACTTAGTTAAGCACCAGGGCTTTGCCCCACAGACAATGACAGAGGCTATCGACTTCAGCAATATGCTGAGTAAGAGCACGATGGTTCCCAAGGCCTACCAAAATAAACCAGAAGATGTTCTGGTTGCTGTGCAATGGGGTTACGAGCTCGGCCTGGCACCACTACAGGCCTTGCAGAATATCGCGACCATCAACGGTAAGCCAAGCGTATATGGTGACGCAGCGATGGCCTTAGTCCAGAACTCACCCGTATGCGAGGATATCAAGGAGTACTTTGAGGGCGAGGGTACCAGCAATCCAATCGCGGTCTGCGTGGCCAAGCGCAAGAATCGTACCGAGGTCATCAGCAAGTACAGCGTGGAGGATGCCAAGCGCGCTGGCTTATGGAATAAGCAAGGGCCTTGGACACAGTATCCTAAGCGGATGCTACAGATGCGAGCCCGTGGCTTTGCCCTACGGGACGCGTTTCCAGACGTTTTGAAGGGTTTAATCACGGTCGAGGAGGCTCAGGATTACCCAGACGATACGGCAGCACCACAGGCGCCTCAGATCAAGCACGCTAACCCGCTTGATGCCATCCCATCTGTGTCAGTTTCAGAGGTAGAAGTTTTGGAAACACCAGCTGCTGAGTGTAGCGAAAATACAACAGTCGAGATTGTATCCGATCAGATACAGCCGCCTGGCACATACAAGCTAAACATCCCCGGCAAACCATCGGAGCTGCATGAGGGCCTCACGCAATGGATGGATCGCTATAACGAGATGGCAGATAAGGTAGCTCGTTCGCGCCTAGCCAAAGAGCTCAAGATCCAAAAGATTGGCGAGTTCAATACGTTAAATGCGGATGTCTTAAAGATGCTAACTGCGGTGCAGCAGGCTGGAATGACAGCCCACAAGCAAAAGCGCAAGCTAGCGATTGAAGGTACCGCTTTGGATTAAATCGATCTCGGCCTGCCTGCGCTTAACCAAGCCGGGCAGGATCTTGCCGCCACCCTTATTCCACTTCTTGAGTTCTACCTCCACCCCTAACAGGTCGTTAGAGTCCACCCTGCGCTTGAGAGTGCTTGCCCGATACCTACCTACCCCTAAGTTGTAAGCGAAGTCTGTAATGGCCGCTAATAGCCTCTGATTGGTTATTAGAATTGGCGATGCCTTGAGTACGCCAGCCATGTAATTATGTTGCAGCTCTCGCATAAGCCATTCGTTTGCCAGCTCCCGAGATATGGGCGCGTCTTGCATGGTTACTTTGGTGCCGTCAGGCTTATATACGGTGCCGTATCCAATCGTGGGATATCCAGCTGGGCAGATGTAAGGTTTACTAGAAAAACCCTCAAAAAATCTGCACAGATCCGCGGCTAAGGTTAGTGCTTGGTTCTGTCCCACACGCGTCCGACAAACCAGAACGTGAGAATCATCATCAGCAGGGCCATATCGTCTGTAGTCCATGAGCTGACCAGTACCTCTTTCCACTCTGCGCCAGCGTCAATGGCCATCAGAATTGAGGCTAGCTTGACAATGGAATACAGGGTTACAAACCAGTATGTGATGAGAGGCCTTACAGCTGCGGAGATGGCAGAGATAAACCAACCAGATGCCCGAGCTGTTTCGCCCTGCTCCTTGAGCGCCTCAGTCATAGCGTCCAGCTCTTTGCCCATGAGCGTGGTCTCTTGCTCACGCATGGATATCTCGCCCTTGATCTGGGCGAACTCCATCTCTTTGCCTAGCATCTTGAGCTCATGCTCTCGCTCATTCTTTGCGTCCCACAACTTCATTACTTCTGGGACTATGCGGAATACACCGCCGAGCAGGGAGCCGAGTAGAGTCTCAATCATTCTTAGCCGATCTTAATTTGACCGATTCCAGCGAGGTAAGTTACCAGGCTGATCGCGCCCACGCCTACCACCCAAAAGAATTTTGTGACAATGGATTTACCTACCGAGGTGTATACCTTTTCGATCACCCTCTCGGTTACTTTTTCCACGATATCCTCTAGCTCTTGGTCGGTAAGGTTAGACATGATTAGACTTTCTTTCTCGCTGTGGCTACTTTCTTAGCCGCTGGTTTCTTGGCCGCTACCTTGCGGGCTAGTCGTTTCTTAGGAGCGGCTGGCTTTGCCTCTTGCTTATCGAGCTCGGCCCAGAGCGCATCAACGTCTACCTTATAAAATTTATGGTAGTTAAACTTAGCTAGTATCCAATCGATTACAAACATTATTCGCCCTCTTTTGCAGCCAAAGAATTTTTAAGCATATTAATAAAAGCCCCCTTACCTACCGTGAGCTGGTCTAAATTAAACTGTGTCGATCCGATCTTGCGATCGAGGTCGGCCACATGGTTGACTAGCATCTGCTGCTCTGCTGTCAAGTCCTCGTATACATAATCTACGCCATCGATACTAATGGGAGTTGTTTTTTTCTCGCCCATATTGTTCTCCTAATTACAGTTAAAAAAATTACCAGGGCAAACCAGACTCTGATACTGGATTCTTTTGCGCGTCAATCTGCGCTGCCAAACCAGCCTCAACTTCATCCTTGCCCAATGATTCTTGCACCCAGCCGACTACCAGCTCTTTTGTCAGCTGCTCAAAAGGAGTGTAGTTGCCTGGCTCTTGCGTGTAGCTTACTGTGCCGTATGTAGATGCTGTGTGCTCGCCGTCTACTGCTGATACGGTATAGTGAACTGTGGTTACAAAGCCGTCATCGGCTTTACGATCCATCTGTGCAATATTCCATTCGTAATTAATCATAACGATATCGCTTTCAATTCATCTAATGTGGTAGCGGCATCAGCTAGGTTAGTGATGTCACGCAGTCTCTGTTTCTCAGCAACAATAGCGGCTGTGTCTGCGCCTGACTCAAGCGCTCTTTGGAAGGCTACGTCTTGCGCTTGCAGCAATGGGCCGCGCTCTGTTCGCAAACGGTCTTTAGTAATTACCTTAGCCTTATTTAAATTAATAGTAATCATTCTGCATACTCCCAAGCATCTCTAAATGTGCGATCTGATGGAATGTCTGAGACATCAACTATCTGGAATGGTTTGCCAACTGGCACATCTTTATTGGCAATCCATTGTATAAATTCATCATCAGTTTGGTGGCGATAAATTGCTGGAGTTACGGTAACTGTCTCATCGTATGCTGGAGTAACTTCAATACCATCTTCATCTAAAACTGCATCGTGTGTAATGATTTCAGTTATTGCCTCAGACACCAACACTTGCTGACGAGCCTCTGGGGCTGGTATCACGATAGATACACCACCTTCATCGTTAGGGTAAATAATTCTTTTGTTCATTTGATTATCCCAATTAACGGAAAACTGTTACAAAAAATTCATACGGGTCTATTCTTGCGGCAGCATAAGTTCTGGCTGATACACCAACATAGCCTACGTTAAAAACTCTATCACTCATTCCAGCAATAGCATCAGCACCATCGCCCGCGCTTGCGCTTACATTAACAGCATAATTTGTATCTGGCATAGAAGCTGCAAAATTTACAGTAAAAGCCCCTGTAGTGACATCAGTAATAGAGCTAACATTACCACTAGCGCGAATAGCTGGAGTGCCAGTACCATTAAAGTTTACCCATGCACGACAGCCGTATGCTACCGCACTAGATCCATAGCCTGAGTTAAAGTGCAGATTGCCGCCAGCAGTAATCCTCATTCTTTCGGCAAAAGTTCCCCCGCCCAAAGTATAAAAATTTAAACCAAAAGAATTGGCGGCCTCATAAAACTGTTCAATTCTTGCTGCGTTTGTTAATGATGCGCCATTAGATGGTATGGTGCGGAAAGTTAAAGAGCTGCCATACCCCCAATTAAATCTGTTATCAATGGTTATTCCATTGTCATAGCTTCCAACATTTACATCTATATTTAATTTTGTGTTTGGTACCGTAACGCCAATACCAACATCACCCGAGCTATTGATACGCATACGCTCTGTGCCAGCAGCGAGGCTAGGGCCTGTTGAAAATATAAGAGATGCGTTACCTGATGCTGTGCCTAAAGTCCATCTATCGGAAACCGACTCTTCTGTAAAAGTAATAGATGCGTTATAACCAGTATTTGCTCTAATGTTTATGTTTCTATCAGTAGAGTTAACATATCCAATTCGCATGGATGCATTGTCAAAAGCAATACCAAGTTTTCCGCTGGGGCTGCCAGTACCAATACCGACATCGCCAGCTGAGGTGATACGCATACGTTCTGGCACTTGATTACTTCTGCCTGAGCCGCCCGTATAAAAAGCTAATGCCCCTAAAGCAAGGCTTTCTGTTACGTTTGCAATGGCTGATATTGATGAGCCGCTTGAGCCTCCATACAAACCAATACCAGTTAATGTGTTTGTAGTATCGCTTGTATTTCTAAGGTTAATACCAGCAAATGTACCATTCCAAAATGAAGTAGATGCGGCAGTAGTTGATTCTGCTTGGTAAGCATTTAAAATATTAGTGCTTTCTGTTGTCCCAATGCACACACGGCCTGTGCTAGTAATACGCATTCTTTCTGCTGAATTAGTACCAAATAATATTGGTTTTGCAGTATTGGTTGCTAACGCAATTTCACCTGTATTTGCAAGGTTATAAGTTCTGCCCATTGACAAATAAGTTAGTTCCGTTCCGCTAGTGCTTGCGCCTACCACTACGCCTCCGTCTGTGCTGCTAGCAGCTAAAGCAATTCCATTTAAAACATGAAGTTTTGTATATATACTGTATGTAGATGTAGTACCAATACTTAAATTGCCAGAGCTGTCAATACGCATTGACTCTGTGCCACCTTCTGTAAAGGCAATGGTGTCGGCTGCGGGGAAGTAAATACCTGTATTGGTATCGCCTGTAGTGGTAATAGCTGGGGCTGATACTGTGCCAGCTCCAGTAACTACTCCAGTAAATGTTGGGCTGTCGCCTGTGCCTAATCCTAAGTTAGTGCGAGCTGATGACGTGCTTGTTACATCACTTAAATTATTAGCAGCAATCAGAGCGCCAGACAATGATGCGAACGCGGCTAGCCATGCGCCAGCCTCGCGTACTTTCATTACATCGTCTGTGGTATTGAAGTACAGATCACCAGACTGTAAAGCAGAGCCATCATTACGCAGCGTAGGATCAGTCGCTTTCGCGCCCTGGTATACGTCAGCAAAATTATTGATGTCGGCTACGTTAGTCGCAGCGATGGTTACGTTTGCGCTGATGCCTGCAACCGTATTTACATTGGTAATGTTTGTGCCGACAGTATTAATGTTTGCAATGTTATTAGCGCAAACCTCAATCTCAGATACGGCCTCATTCAAATCATTAGCTGTAGTAATAATCTGGGCGATATCTGTAGCGCAAGTGTTTACAGACGCAATGTTAGTAGCGACTGTAGTGACGTTTGCGTTATTTGTAGCTACAGTTGACACGGCTGAATTGATGCCAGCTACCGTGGTTACGTTTGCCGATATTCCAGCAACGGTAGATACATTGGATGAGATACCAGCCACAGTATTGACGGCCGCTATAGCTGCGCCTACTGTGTTTACGTTTGTAATGTCTGTAGCTACAGTATTGATTTCAGATACGGCCTCTAACAAGTCCGCGCCTACTGCGTTTACGTTTGCTATGTTTGTACCAGTAGCGTTTACGTTTGCAATGTTGGTAGCAACGGTACCGATAGTATCTGCGCCAGATAAGTTGGCGGCCACGACAGTAACATCTTGGCCTGCACCGATCTCACCAGCTACGGTATTTACGCTAGCAATATTGTTACCAACAGTATTGACGTTAGCGATATCTACCGCAACTGTATTAATCTCAGATGTAGCCTCAAGCAGATCCGCGCCCACAGCGTTGACGTTCGCAATATTAGATGCGACTGTCGTCACGTTGCCGGATACACCAGCCACGGTATTGACGTTCGTGATGTTGCCAGCAACTGTATTAACCGAGGCGATATTAGTAGCTACGGTATTGATGTTTGCTGACTGAGCTGCAACCGTGGTGACTGACGCAATGCTAGGGCCAGCCTCGGGGTTTCCTGTAGTCGCATTAAACGCGAGCACAGTACCAACGCGGGATGCCTTAGCAGGCAGAGTCATATTGATATCAGTTGGATCTACTACTGGCGCCTTGAGGCCGCGCTCTGCGGTCTCAGCTACCTGCTGAATAAAGATTGTCTGGTTATCTAGCTCATCGTTTAATGTATTCGCGAATAGGTCGCCGCCTGTAGTGAAGTCGGTAGTACGCTGAATATTCTTAGCGCCGACAATCGTAATATTGCTAGTGCCAGCTGTGGCCACCAGGGTAACGGAGCCTGTGCCGTTAGCGTTAATCGTTACGGTATAGTCAGTAGTCAGGGTCAGCAATGTGCTGGCCTTGTATACTGCGATATCGGTCTGGTCGAGAATCTCGAACGTAAAGGCATAAGGGCCTACGCCACTTGGGGCATAGACCACTCTGCGGGGTACATTGGATATCGCGTAATCTGCCATAATCTTTCCTTAACTTAGTCTGAATCTATCTGATTTTGCTAAAAAAATCTAGCGTTTATATTTGCCAAAGTCTTTCTTAAACTCATCCACTTCCCGCAGAGCATCAAACAAATCGGGATCCTCTGCCTTCAACCTTTCTTTTGCAACAGAGTAGGCATCGGTTATCGTTTTTGTAATGATGGCCTGAGCTGCTCCAAGGTCTCTGCTTGCTAGGTTTTGTATATCATCCGACTCACCTAGAAAAGCGATCTGTTCTGCCAAGGCCCCATCCTGTGTGGCCAGCTCAATCCAGCGGTTGTACTGGGTAGCCGATAATTGGATGCCGTCAACAGACTTCTTAGGGATATACATCGGTACGCCGTAGGCTACTAGCACAGCCTTAGCCTGGTTATACTTTCCGCTTGACTCTTTGAACGGGTTAAACATCTCGTAGAGTTTGCCCTTGCCTACCATCTCAACCTCACCCGTAATCGGATCTAAAGCCCGTGGCAGGCTGTCAGAGGTCAGCGGATTGCGTGACTTGTAGTAGCGTACCGCGTCATAGAACCCACGTACTGCTGGCTCAATAACGCCTGTCTTAGTGCTCATCTCAGCAGGCATAGTATTGGATTTAGTAGGATCTACAATGCGCTCAACGCCTGCCACAAAAGAAGTGTGCATTCCGATTATTGGCGCTCCACCAACAGCAAACTGGGATACCTGCTTGCTGGCTGCATTGATAAAGTCATACAGAATTGTGGGGCCATCCTTAGCGCCGGATGTAAACACCTTCATAATGTCGTTAAATCCACTCAGCATAGGCTGCTCTGACAAGTACTGGTAAACCCCTAGTGCGCCACCCATTGCTAGCTTGTCTAAGTCCTCACCACCTGGAGTCATCTGGGCATACTCGCCTGATGTAGCTCCGATACCTAATAAGGTTCCAATAGGTTCCAATCCAGCATAGGAGATATACACTTTGTCTGGGCCGCGGGATACTGTGGTCAGCTTCTCAAAGCGAGCCATCAGATCCTCAGATACATCCTTAGCGTCAAATACAAAGGAGAATTGCTGCCAGCCTGTACCCTCTAGCGCCTTCTTATCCTCCATCCGCATTGGGCCGTAGCCTGTAACGCGCCCTTCAAATACGCCTGCGCTGACCGAGTAAATCATAGCGCCGCCAAGAGTAACCCGAGCGATGGCCTGATCCCTGCGGATGCCGCCTGCATTAAAGTCGCCCCAGAATCGTGGGCTTGCAAAGTTTAATCCTGGCGTACGAGAGATGGCCTCTAAGGCAATATTCGTAGGCGTCTTGATAAACGGTACAAACATCTTAATTAAAGGATTCTGAGCTGCGCGCTGGATGCCCTGCAATGCTGGCTCTAGTTCGCGAGTAAACGTAACGGTACGAGCTGCGCCCATAGCTGCGTCACGAATATCGTCAGTAGGATTGGCCAACATCTCAGCCATAAAGTCAGCTGCCTGACGTGCCGCGTTATCAGGATCAATACCGCTACCAATCAGCGACTTATACATCTTCTCTGACTCGCGAGTAGCCAAGGCGTTCAGCTCCATGCGGTAGCCGACTGCCTTAAAGAATTCGTCCTCAGCCATTAAGGCGCGGCCCGGTAAAGTAACGAATTTACCGTAATAGCTCAATGCGCCGCTTACTGCTTTGCCTGTATCCGAGTCACCAAAGTCCACCTCAAACGGCTCACGGTTTAAACGTGTTGCCTCTATCTTTTGGAATGGATCTGTAGGGGTATTATTCTTAAATGCTCTGCCAGCAATCTCGCCACCCTCGCGGATGCCTTGCAAAAAGCCCATAGCCTGCGCGTATATCTCATCTGTAGAGATAGCGTCCTCGCCACCCTTAAACATAAAATTACGGGCCTTACCTATAACCGATGCAAGGGCGCGCTCAGGGATCTGCAAGCCACCAAAGAATGTATTGCCTGCAATATTCTTAGCGTGGGTAGTTGGATTGGAGAGCAAGCCATTAATCCATGTGCTCATCCACATATCTGTACCTCTGGATAGCACATTGCCGTAGCCGTTCTCGGCCATGTTGGCGCGACCAGATGCCGACAATGCTGTGTACTTGCTAGCAAAGTCGTGTACTGAGTCGATGCCGCCAGCCTCATTCATAATTGCCTCAAGCATAGCGCCACGCTCTGCGCTGGATTGCCGAGCCTGAGAGAAGATACCAAGGGTACGGGCGATGTCAGCCTGACGGCCGCGTACTGCTTTGACTAGGGTACCTTCTAAAGCTACGGCCTGCATAAAAGCAGAGGTCAGCTCTGGGGTTAGGTTGCCATCCTTCTTGGCTTGCTTAACTTGCTCACCTAAATCAAAGGCGCGCTTACCTGCGTCAACGAGCGCTAGCTGCATTTTGTACGCGTCTTGAGGGCTAGCCTTAGTCGCTTGCAATGGATCGATTATACGAGCAATAAAGCCCTCATCGTAGCCGCTGACAGATAGCTCCTCTGCCATCTGCTTATAACTAATCTTTTGGATCTTATCTGCGCCGTAGGCTCTAGCAGTCGCCTCGATAAACTGCTTAACCCCATCCTCATCTTGGATCATGTCTAGGTTAAATGCTGTCTCGGGTACGCCTGTTGCCTTCTCTGTAGGAGTAGGTGAGGGTTTACCCGTAGTAGGCATCTGCGGCATGGACTCAACAATCACCTCAGCCTTGGCGCCAGACTCGCGGATAACCTGCGATGTGCCTACTTTACCTTGATCTACACCCGGTGGAAGTATAGGGCGCTCTGTGCGTACTGGAGCTTCCTTGACTGCCTTGCGTAACAGGGTGCCAATCCCCGCAACTTGCGTAGGCTCAAACTCTTGGCCAGCATCAGTCAGCGGGATGAGCTCTTGCATCTGAGTTTCAAGCGGGACTGCCTGAGCTGACTCTTTGTCCGCAGCGGATAGGTCGTCTAGGCGTTCTGTTAGGGATGGGATACTCATTTATTTTCCTCTTGAGTTGCAGCAGCTCCGGCTCCACCGCCGCCAATCGCTACACCTTTTACAATACTTGGGTCTTTAGAATCAAACGTACCCCTGTTACCAATCGCCGACTTAATTTGAGTGGGTTCAAATACAATATAGTGGTTTGCGTTCTTAACGCCTTCCATCCCTTTGCGCATTAAGTCTGGGCCAAAATATTCCTCGGCGTTCATAATAATACCGTCATGCCCCATATTCTTAAACATATTAGCAATAAACTTGCCTGGGCCAGTATAGTTGCCATCGATGTCGTATAGGTCTGATAGCTTATCTCGTAGTATTTCGTCTAATTTTCCAGCTGTAACTTCACCATCAGCAAACGCGTCAACTAATGCAGCATACGCATCGTCAACTTCGTTGCCAATACCCCACTCATCAGCAGTTTCTTTAAAGGCATTTATTAAATCAATGCCGTTTCCAGATTCTTCAATTAAATCACCAGTCTCGTCATCCCATTTTGTGTCAATTACATAGCGTGTCTCATCTTTTGTGCCGAGTTTTACTGGGTTTTCCATCTTTGCAAACACAGGCATGACTACGCCTTGGTTTGTGGTCAATTCTTTGCGAGCAATAGATTCAAATATTTGACGCTTAACATCATCATCTAAATCGTTAAATGACTGTTTGGATGTGTCATAAAACAAATCAAGATTAACGCCAGTTCTCTTTGCGTCAAGTTTAATATTGTCATCTGCTCCCAATGGGTCTGCAAATTCATTACCTAAATCATCTATTCTGCGCTCAATACGGTTATTTAAATCTGGGCCAACTGCGGCATAGTTTCGGTTAGCATCTTCTACTTTGTCTGTAAAGTAAAAACCTTCTCCAAAGTAATTCTCTGGGTTGGCTCGCTCTAACGTAAAGGTATCAAAATCATGGGTAGTGCCGTGATACAAAACTCTTGGCTTTCCAGCTTCGTCTTTTATATCCGCATTACCAGCCCATGCTTTGTAATTCTTGGAGCGCTGTACCTTATCTACTGGCAAAGTCTTTTCAATTAACTTGTTTGCCTCCTCGGCTGATACGATCTGTGTGCTCATTCCTACTGGCATATTCTTAGTGGCTTTAATTGCTTTGCCTACCAACTTGCCGCCTTGGATAACTGCCTCTGGCGCGCCTGGCGCTGGTAAGAATGTACCAACCTCTTGAGCTACGTCTACTGCCTTTTGGCGCTCCTCACGATTGGGTACGCCTTCCTTTAGTACTGGAGGAAACGGCACATCTATCTTAGTTCCTGGTACGCGGACGCTAGTATCTTTTAGGATTTCCTCAGTAGTCGCAAACGAGCGCTGTCCTAAATACTTCTCTGCACCTTCCTGATTAATCATATCTAGGATTGAGCGAATATCTCCTGGCAAGCCGCCCACTTGAGCAGCTGCTCCGCGCAATGCGCCAGCCAAAGTATCTAGTAAACCAATAGCCATCTTCTCTCTATCTTGCTGGGTGGGTTGCCCAGGCTTAGGTACATTTAAACGAGTGCCAACAAAAGCCTTATCCATACCAGCCATCTCAGGCTCAGGAGCAGATACTGTTACCTTACCAGTAGGCAAAGGCTCTGCTGGCCCACGCATGGCATCGGCTAGGGATTGCATATAAAGTTCGTCTAGCATCTTATAAGCCTTTTTGTATTCTTAATATTGAGTCTGCCTCTGAATCACTAAAACCTAAGCGCTTTAAATCTTCTTTGGTATAGGTCGTGCTGCGGTTATATACTACTTTTTTATCTTGAAACTTTTTCTCAATTCGATCTTGTTTAGCTGTATTTGATTTAATGACTAATTGAGCAGCCTCGCCTTTAACCAAAACCTGAGCAGCTTCAAATGGGTTAAATGCCTCACCGTTAGCGCGAGCTTGTTGTTGAAGTGTTTGCAGCTGTGTATTTAAATCTGCAACCGTTTTCTTTTCTTGACCAAAGCCTGGCGCCATCATGTCTGGAATGCCTAACGAGTTACGAATAAACTCACGCGCCCGAGTCATCTCAGGATTGTCATTACGTACAATCTTCTTGAGGTCGTTTGCTTGTTTCCAGCTAATTACTTTATTACTTGCTAAATCATCAAAGTAAGACTCGCCGACTACCTGACGATCTGCTAATGACTCAAACTGGCCGTACATCATTGCGTTAGCTCCAGCGCCTTCACCGCTAATCAATGCTTTGCGCTGCTCATCCGGCAGAGTAATGCCAAGAGCTTTGGCTTGATTAAGTACTTGCTGGCCGCTAATCTTGCCAGCATAAAACTGGTCTTGGATAGCGTTCATCTCATCTGCATTAACGGCTGCGTTTAATTCGCTTGTACGTTTCCATGCGGTAGCTATTTCACCGTTACGGTCTACGTACATCTTGATTAGCTTGTCTTTATTAACGCGAGTCATTACGCGATCTAACTGGCCAAAGTCACCAGCTTGCATCTTACGCAATCCATCTACTGGATTCTTAGCAAACTCTGGGCTAGCTGTGTAATCAACAATGGCGCCCATTAATGCGCGGTCAAAGTCTGCGCGCTTCTCAGCAAAGAATTGTGGGTCATTGGTTTGCGCTGCAATATCAAATACCCGCTGGCGCTCAACCAAGATACGCTCGGCTAGCAAAACTGGATCCTTTTCTACCTTCATTAAATCAGCAATGATAGTAGGTGTCTGCGAGATTAAGTCATCAGCGTTAGCTTTAACGCCTTCGCCATAAATCTTATAGGCGCGGTCTGCTGCCTTAGCGTATACAGGCGCTCCAGCACTAGCTGCCGATGCCCTAAAGCGCAGGCCCTCCTCTGGCGAAATGCTAGAGATAGCTCTGCCGTATCCGTCAGTAATCGCCTTAATCTGCGTTTGCACGTCTTTTAAATTAAACGCGCCGCCTTCAATCATCCCGCTAAGGCGCGAGAACTCGTTACGGGCTTTTACCTCTAATTCATTACGCAACTGACCAGCTTGTACTTTACGAGCTGCATTGCCAAAGGTGGTGCCTGGCTCTGCAAATAATTCCTGTGGGCTTTTACCAGCTTCCATAGCAGCCATGACTTGCTCTGCGCTTGGCTGGTTCTCTGCGCCGTATTGCAAGCCCTCACGCTCTGCCTGCTCCTCAGCCTTCTTAAACGCAAACTGAGACATACGGTCTAAGCTAGAGGTAATCGTAGTCAGCTGTGCCTGCGACTCTTTTACGTCAGCGCGATCTAAACGTGGGATATCAGCAGGCAAGTAACCTGTTGGCTGATAGAGTGGGAGAGTTGCCATTGTTTAACCTCTTGAATATCCGTAGTCACTCTTGTCAATTATGGGAGCTGAACCACCAGCCCGCTCTGCGCCTGGCGCCCCACCCAAAGAACTTGCACTAGCCGCAGCCATGCCTAATTTACCAGCGGCATTAAAGTAGCCTGTACGCAACGCAGTAGCTCCAGCATCTTCATACAAACTAGCTTGGATCAATCCATTACGGCGCTGGCTATCTGCGCCTGATAAAGCAAACGCAAACTCTTTACCGCCTCGGGTATTGTTTACTGTTTGAATTAATTGCGCTGAGCCATCAAAAGCATTTACGCCACCAGCAAAACCGCGGGCAATAACAGCTGCGTTGGCTGCATTAGTGCGCTGCAATATTTGATTAGCTTGAAATTCATACTTAATCGCTGCGCGTTCAGTCTCAATGCGAGTCTGTGCCGCCATCTGGTTATAGTATTTTTTCTTGTCTTGGCCTTCTTTGATTGACCCGTAAGCGCCAACCGCTGCAAAGCCTAACGCTACTACTGCTGCTGCTCCCATGTCTATGTCCCCTGATGCGTAGCTACTTTGTACTCCATACCTAATAAAGTCATCTTTAAAGGTATGTCCTGAGATACTGTAATCTTAGCCTCTTGCGAATAACCCAAGATGCCGTGTAATGTTTTAGTGCCTGTAAACTCTGCGACTGGCTCATCCAAGATGTCACCAAAAGCGCGGAATGGAATCTGCGTATCGTTAATCTTCATGTGTTGCGTATTTACAACAAGTGCGTTTACCTCAACAATGCGCTTCTTAAATCCAAGGCGTGTGCCTGTTTGCAGTTTTAAATCTACCGGCATGGTGCGAGCCTCGACCGCAATAGGCAAGCCAATCTCATAGGACGATGCAGTAGCTCTAGGCAGGGTTACAGTACCGCCAGCAGGCACAACCTGGTTAGCTTGTACTGCGCCATCCTCAAGGATATTAACGGTCTCCGTTACTAGGTGAGACATAGAGACTGTGCTGACTACGCCTGTGCCTGATTTAGCTGAGTCTGTTAACAATGTGTTATCAAAGATTTCAACGTAGAACTGATTGGCTCCATTTACATTGCGGCGCACTACGGTATATATCGTAGATATATCTACGCTGACATCGATGTATGCGCCATCTACTGTAATAAACTCAGACGGGGCAATGACGTTCTGTGCTCGCAGCAGGGAGAATACGGCCATCGTGCCATCGTTAGCATTGGTCATCAAAAGCAAATCATTCTCATCTGTAGCGACAGACCTACGCAAAGCCAAGCGGCTTGGCCCTTTAAGTAAGTGGCCAGCAAGCAATGATATTTTTTGCGTAACATACGTAGCTTGCGTATCCGTATACGCAAACTCGTTTAATGATTTACCTTGGCGCTGAATAAAAAGAGTGCCTGACTCTAATTGCTGCACCCTTACGCCTTGCTGCGTGCCATTACGGCTAGCAGTCTTAACAAAGAAGTTGGTAGGGGTGATTGGATCTAGGCCTGATTGCGGTACATAGAACTCACCGCCAGTCGTAAACACTTGCAAGTCTCGACCAGAGATAATATCGACAATCGCGTTAAATGTATTGGTGTCTAGTGTCGCCTCTACAGCGTCATCGTCTAAACCTTCAGTAGCCTCAAAATCAAAAAAGAGGCCAACCTTAGAACCCCATATAGTGCTAGGGCGAGACTTAGAACCACCAAAGTACAGACGACCTTCGTGGAAAGTAACAGAGCGAGGCCAACCTTTTGTGCTAGACCATACAGCTTCGTAACCAGATTCATAGTCCCAGCTCCCGTTTGCAATAGCGGATGTGTTAAAAAATGGGAACTCAGTAATTGCGTCTACTGATGTACCGGAATTGTACTTAACAATCTTAGCGCGACCTTGTGGGCTTGCGTTGACATACTGCCCAACGGCGCCGGATGTAAACACGCTAGAGGATGCAGTCAGCGTAACCTTGCCGGATACAGCTGATGGTGTCAGGGTACCAGCTGGGTTAGTAACTGTTACTGTAAATGCGTACTTTGGAATAGAGTCAAAAGTAATTGCGCTAGCAGTCCAGTCAGCATTAGTAGCGCCGCGGACAATACGGATAGGGGCAATATCAGGATGCACAACAATCAACGTATCAGCCGATTGAGTCCACACGATATTAGCTAAAGTAGCTCCAGTTAGGCCTACTCCAGATGTGCTGAGATATGGGTTGCCTGTGCCGTTAATATTTGTAATTAACGCACCAGCCTTAAATACATACATCCGATTATGCGTAAAGCACAGCATATAGCTGTCAGATGTAGAGAACTCAAACTCAACCAGGCGCACGCCGTTAGCAGCGGACTCAGCGCCAGAGTTAGCTAGAGCTGTGATGTAACGCGAGCCAGGCCTGCGGCGAATACCGCCTTGTGGCTGGCACACTACATTGGTAGCCTTCTCTAATGCGTTCGTGTAAGCAGTTAAATCTACACGGGCGCGGAGCAATGGATCAAGCTCGCCTGTCGAGAAGTTCGTCTGTATGCTTACAAAGCGACTCATTAATACCTCACGTTAATAAGTGAGAAGTCATTAATAGCGTTAGTAGGATTACCGGCGCCATCGATATTCATAGCTTGGCGCAGATAGCCACCGCGGCCATTTTCAGCAGGGCTGCCTGTAGCTACAGATTGCCAGTACTGGCTCTTATCTGTTTGGTCGGTAATAGGCAAAGCGAGGTGCCAAGTCATCATGTACTTGAGCAGCTGCACGAAATAGCTAGGCATATCGTACTCAGGCACCGAGTACTGATAGTCAATATAGACCTGCTCGTAATCTGTCAGCAGCTTGTCGCCGATGATTCGGTATTCTTTGCGCGGAGGGATGTTAGTAGCATTGGTATCGTAGATAGCTCTAGGACTCGTTAAACGGTCTCCTGGGAGCTGATACTCGTAACGATACTCATTGATAGGAGTAGAGATTAAACGCGCTATAGAAGTCTTTTTAAAGCTAAAAGACCAGGGGTACATAAGTAGCGCCTGATCCTTGATATCTGGGTATAAACGGTTAGCAACTGAGGCCTCATCAGTACCTTCGTCAAATGATGAGATCGGCTTTGCGCCAAGCATCAATAATGCGTCAGAGCAGATTGAGAGAGCGGTATCGCCAGCTGCCATTTAAGTCTCCAATGTAAGAATGGGCCACCACCGAGAATCCCCAGTAATGGCCCATTTTAATGCCAAATACGATTAATCGCTATCGGTATTTGCCAAAGTTGTGCCATTGTCAATGTCCACAACGCCAGAGGCGTTAGAACGAACAACGGCCAAAGTTGCTACTGCGGTAGAGCCAGTTGAAGTTACACAGTAAATCAGGTCGCCAACTTTTAATACGTTAGCTAGGGCATTGAAATAGCCCTCTGTGTTTACATCAGCAATAGCGTCAGCAGTTGAATATGCATAAATAGAGGGTGCAACACCCGCTTTAGATGCGCCTACGGTTACAAAACCAGTTGAGTCATATGCCATTTTTCAGTCTCCTTTAGGCTGTTTCGCGAGCGGTAATCTTAACGATACCCTCAGCATCGATGGCTACTGCACCGGCAGAGAATACAGAGTTCACGAGGAACGATGTCTTTTCTGGGATGTAGTTAACTTCGGTGCGTGGAGCGATACCTTCAGCGTAGCCGATTGCATCCTTGTGGAAAGCAAAGCTAACACGGTCTAAGCTACCATCAATAATCAGGCCGCCTTCAGTACGGTCGCCCATTACGTGGAAAGTAAAGCCTAAGAAAGTATTAATCTCACCGCTTACCAAAGCCTTAACGGTATTGAAGTCAGAGCTGGTTACAGCTGTCTCAGACAACAATGATGCCAAGCCGGATGCGTGGAGAATAATGTGACGGCCTTCTGGTGGTACGTTTGCACGATCCATGAGGCGCTTTGCTTCACGCAGTTTAGCTACGTTAAGGTTGGTATCTGTACCACCGATATCGTTGCTAACTGTGCCTGTGCCGCTAGCAGCTGTCAATGCGTCCAGGATTAACTGGTCTTGACGGCGGCCAATAGCGTTGCCCAATACTTGTACGAGCTCTTGACGCTCATCAAAGTTTACTTTGGCTTGGCTGAAAATATCGCTATATTCAGCAGCGTTCCAGTCTTGCAATGTGCAAGTTACGTTGGAAAAGCCTACGTTTAATGGGGTTACATCGGACTGGGTAATGCGTGGGGTTGCAACGCCACGGCCGACTTTTGGGAATTTAACAGTTGAACCTTCTACTCCACGACGCTGACGTACAGCACCAACCAGCATAGCCTTGCCCTGGTAGGCCTGTTTTACCTCAGCATCAAATAGAGTTACAAAGGCATTAGATAATGAAATGCTCATTTGAAAATCTCCTAAGATAGGTAAACAAAAAATTAAGGTTTATTGCTTCGGTTAGCCTGTTTCGCAGGGCCGTATGCTTGCTAGTTACGCTAGCCAGTCGGCAGAGATATCTGCATTAAGGGTCAATTTAATGATATGCCTTATGGAGTTTCTAGCAGAACTGTCACTTAAACGCAACACTTTCTGAAAATATTTTTATAGGCGTAAAAAAACCCCGGCCGTACTGCGCCGGGGCAAGCCACTCCCGTGAAGGATCTATTGACCGAAAGTCGAGTTAAACATCTTCTCTACCTTGGCTCGGTATGCTGGGTCGGTCTTGTACTTAGGATCCGCTACCATTTGGTAGAGCTCATCCTTAGATGGAGCCCCTTCAACTGGCATGGACTGGGTAGGAATCCGAGTACCCTCGTAAGCCTCCCGTACTTTAGCTAAGGCTTTTAAACCCTTAGCTGTGCCGCCCATATACTTAAATTCCTCAAAGTCATCTTTACCCCAGATGCCTTTGTTTACTAGCCCACGCGCCCAGTCTGTCATGCCTTTGATTACAACATCGGCATTGGGGCCTAGAGCTGCGCGCTCTTGTTCGATAGTGCGCTGGCCTACTTCAGCCTGCTCACCACCCATTTTAACGACTTCACCGACTAGGGTATCTAGTGCGGCCTGCGATACGCCATACTCTTTAGCCCAGTTTAATACATGACTTTTTACAGGGTCATTGTCTGGGACTTCACCAAAGGCTGAGGTATCGTACTTCCCGTCTGCTGGGGCTTTGTGCTTGCCCTGGCTAATCTGCTTACGCAGGTCAGACCACGACTTCGCGATGCCCTCTAAATCAGGCTCAGTAGTGTCTTTTTTCCAAAAGTTCTCTGGCCACCAATCGGGTCTTTCTAGGGGAGAATCATCTTCTTGTGGCGCCAAATGGCTTATTGCTGTGCTATTTGGGTCTTGTTGCTCTGCGGCATTACTGTCATCAACTGTTGCTGAATCCAATAGGCCGCTTTCTGCTGCGGGTTGGTTCGCTTCGTCATTCATTTTTACATTTTCCTAGCTTTAATTAGCCGCGCTTCAAGGTCTCTAACGATGCTATTCTGCCCTTCTCGGTAGTAAGCAAAGCTAGAGTCGCTACCAGGCGTGGCGACTGGTTGCTCTAGTATGGATGAACGTAGCCATCCCATGAGCTTTTGGCCATCCTCAGTACCTAATACTCTGAGGCATAGCTTATTCAAATCCTCTACGGCTTGCTGAGAATCCCTAATGTCTAGGGATATCTCATTGAGCCCTTCCCATCCGTCTGTAAGCGCCTGCTCTAGCTTACTCATTGCATCTTACCTATTACTTCAGCTGCAACTTCTGGGTTCTCTTGCGCGAGCTGCTGCGCCTGCTGCGCTGCCTGCTCCATGTTAAATTGACGCTCCTCAGCCGATGCACGTAGTCTGCTTGGCACGCCGAGCTTGTCAGCAATAAAGTCAATAATCTCACCGTACTTCGGTGTGGCTTGACCCTCTGGCCCGAGCTGTGCAGCCATCTGTACAAACTGCATTGTGTTGGTTACATCTTCCATATTCTGAGCCATAGCCAGCGGAGCGATTGGAGATACACGAACCTCTAGTCCATTGACGCGCAATGGCAGATCGATTAGTCCACGCTCATCCATTACCTGTAAAGTCTTGCTTACCAAAGGAATCATTGTCTCGTTAATCAAACGACCAAACGCAGAGCCTAAGTTCTGGCTTAACTCCTTCATGCGCTCTACTACTTCTGTAGCGGAGCGAGCAGACATATTGTCAGGCGGTAACGACTCATCTAGCAATATGCGCTTGATGTTGGTTACGAGGTCATTAATAATAATCTGCGATACGTTGAAATCCCCAGCGCGTGGCAGCGGTTTTAATGATTCGCCTTGTGGGCCACCATTACGCGCTACTGGGATAATTGCACCAGGGATAATCTTAACGGTAGCTGGGTTTAAAACACCATCGTCTGCCGCTGTGTATACGCCTGAGATAGCCAAGCTAGCATTTTTAAGTACCAGCTCTTTTACCTTGTTTAATGTCTTGATGTCTGGCAGAGCTGTAATCAATGGGCCGCGGCCGTAGATCTCGCCAGCAACCTTCATATAACGGCTTACTACCCAAGGGCTGTGCTTTAGTCTGCGGTAAACAACCTCTACCTTAGACTCTTTGTGGATTACGTGATAGCAATAGTCGCCACGCTTAGGATCGAATACAGTAGCCTCAATTAGCTCTACATCTTCTGTAGGCTTGTTATCAATCTTAGTTTGCAGATCGGCAGGGATAATCGCGTCTTTCCATTGCTGGATAATCGCCTCGCCTTTGATACGCATACGGCGGTATACGTTATCTACTTGGCCGTTAGCGCCTTCCTCAAACGCAACCAAAAACTGTGGCACAGGAATGTAGTTGATTGGCGAGATATCATCGCCAGGCTGCACCATCATTACTGCGGTACCGACTGACAGATCCAATAAGAACTCACCAACTGCAATATCAAAGTTAGATTGCTTGATAGTTGCAAACAGTTTCTCTGTATATATATCAAGAGCTGCGTTTGCCTCTGCTTTACGGTCATCTGGAATATCAGGGCCAGACTCTAAGCGGCACCATCTGCGCTGTGGCGGGAATATGCCTGACTGGATACGATTAGCGAAACGCTGCGTAGAGTTGATAGCGGTAGCATCGAATACGCGGTTCATCTTCTTAGCGCCACCTACCTTGCCATCGTAGTATCCATCGTACAGATTACGCTGCGGCAAAGCGAACTCGTATGCCTCATCGTATAGATCGCGGAAGTCCTCTTTCTTACGCAGCGCAATGTCGTGCCGCTTGAGGATGTCCTCTGGTTTTAAACGCATCATCTCAGCCATATCAATCCTTTTTGTGTCTATTTGCAAAGTTGCGAGCTGCCTCTTTGCTACCAAATCCCCATGCCTTCAATGCCAGCTTTAGGCGTGTAGGCTTTCCATTCTCATCAACCAACGGGCCACTCATTCCACCAAAGCGCGCAGCAAACGATATGCGCCGCGGGTTAGTGCCTTCCTTTACTGGAGCCTTTAGATTGCTGCCCTCAGTACGCTTAAAGTATTTACGGCCAGCCTCAGTAAGACCGCCGCTTGGACTCTTATGCTCTTTTCTCATTCGTACCAATCAATCATTAAATGTGCTGCATGAGCTTGAGAATTGACATTAGTAAAACGAAATAAGTAAGTAGTAAGCGGCTTTAAAATAAATTCAAAGCTACTTAACTGACCGCCTCCACCCTGCTTGTTTGCTGGTACAAAATCAGAAAAAATTTCTGTACCTACAGAGGTAACTGTTGGATTAAAAACAGCAGCCGCTACGCTTGATGCTGTGCTTGCTCTATCTCGTTTATTAATCGTTAGCGATGTACCGCTGCTAGTTGTTGGTGATTCATATACATAAAACTCAGATTCACCAGACCCACCATAAGAAAAACGCGCATGAGGATTGTACCCAGCAGGCCAAGCAATAGCTATATCAAGGTTTGCTCCAGCCGCTAAACCAGCGTTATACGGGTATAGCTTATAAACATAATAAGCACGACCTTCATGTAATCGCAGATGGTTTACATCAATAGTAGGAAACGGTCTATCAGAGCTAGTAAGATATTGAGTCCCATCCTTATCTACATAAGAAGGGGATACGTGTCTAGCTTTTGTATCTAGCGACTCGCGCTTGACTTCGATGGCCATTAGCTGTCATCTTCCTCGTCTAAGTCCATCGCCTTCTCAAGATCCATCTCATTAAATTTAGATCTACCTTTTTGCTTGGCTAGCATCTGAGCTACTTTCTTATGAAAGGCAGTAGGCTTTTTAGGCATATCTTCCTTTTCATCTTCACCGCCGATTAGATAGATTTCAATTTTCATGATTTGCTTTTAGGTTTCATTGTGGTTTTAGCTGCCTTCTTAAATGCAGCATCAGTAGGCGCGCCAGGAGATCCAGGCTTACGCATCTTCTCCTTGGATCCTTCGCTTATGCGCTCTCTCTTTTTATGGATGTTGGCATAGAGTCCGGCTTTCATTTTTTCTTAGCCATTCCAGCTTCGCTCATTGCAATCGCAACAGCTTGCTTTTGAGATTTGACTACGGGGCCGCCCTTGCCAGAATGCAAGCCGCCAGCCTTATACTCGCGCATAACTTTAGCAACCTTCTTTTGCATCTTGTCTTTACTGTCCAAGGCTCTGCCCTCCACCTAAAGTCTGTGTGCCTGCCTCAGCATTTAAACGTGCATCAGATAAAAGCTGACGACCGCGGCGGCGAGCGCCACGCATACGTGCGCCCATCATCTCATCGGCCGCACTAGCTCTACGCTCAACTGGCTTTGCAGCCTCCGGCGCTGGAGCTGCCGCAGCTGCTGCTGGGGCCTCTGGCTTATTGCCGACTAATGTGTTAGCAGCTTTAGATGCGCCACCAACAACTTGTTGTACTGCTTTTGTTGCTTGCTTAATTGGCTGTTGAACTGCTCTGACTGCTCCACCCATGATTAGATCCCCATTCCTTTGTTTGCGCCTAAAGTTTGCTCAACGCCAGTCTCTGGAGTTAAGCGCGTATCTGCTAATAACATTCTTGAGCCACCACGTCTGCGAGCTGAAACGCGACCAGCTGCCTGCTCGGCTAGCTCTCTGCGCTCATCTTCTGCTTGCTGTTTTAGTGCAGCGTTTTCTTCACGCTGCGCGGCCATCTGACCTGACATATCTGGGCCGCCACCGCCGCCAAATAATCCACCCATATCAAAACCTCGCCATAAGTAAGTAATCAACTCGATCTGGGCCGTACTTCCGCATCACGCTCTCAGTTTCAAACCCAATCGCTTTTGCATATCTGAACGCCCTATTGTCGTCAGTTCTAACAGTTATTTGTAATCTATGCAAGTTGAGATATCTAATTGCGATATCGCTAAATCGAATAGCTGATTTAAGCATGGTTGCGGGTATCTCTCTAGCTTGATTATCAAAGATACTCCACAGCTCACCAACTCCAGGCCAGATGTTTACTACCCCAATAACCGCTATAGGCCTGTTATTCCTAAACGCAGTAAATGCAACACCCATCTGTGCCTGCTGCGATACCATTAGCTTAATGTCGTATACGTGAGATAGAACCGATATCTCTTTATGGTCAAAGTCTAAATGGTCAAAGTGCTCAGGCACGAATGGCAGATAGTACATACCCCTGCGCTTGTGCATCTCATCATTCATTACCTCGTACGGGATATGGAATTTCATCGACCAAATATATCAAAGTCGCTGTTAGCCACAGTCTGAGCTACAAAAGTCTTACTTTGCCCAGCTGATCCCTTGGTCATACGCTTGTATTCGCCACCGCCTAGTAGCAAGTAGCCAAAGGCATCACCTACGTGCGAGTGTTCATTCTTATTCGGCGCGTCTTTAAACCGCTCTTGGCCTGACCCGACCGATATTCGCTTGAAATGGTAGCCGCCTGCCAGCGATTTACGCAGCATCTTGCATTTTGTGTCAACCAAAAGGCCTGGTTTGCCGTTAATTAGTCTTTGCATGGGCGCGGCAGCTGACTCTCGGCGCACCTTGAAGTCGTTTGATGGGGTAGGCTGCGCTTTAAGGCCTAGCGTCTTTAGGAAGTCAAAAGCCGTTACCTCATAAATCGCATCTCTAGCCATACCAGCGGGATCGCCCCACACCAAAACCTGTATTCCAGGATATCTAGCGTTAAGTTCTGATATCAGTTGATGGCCAAATCGCTCTAGGCCCATGTCAAAAGTCACAATCTCATCGAGTATCTGCCATGTACCAGACGGTAGACGCTGCCCAATCACCGCGGCTGGGGTTAAACCAAAGTCAAGGCCGACCTGGATCGGCACCGTAGGATCAACCTCAGTAGGCCCAGACATAATATTGTCGTTATATTCCGGCCAAACCGACTTACCCTCTTGCACGTAGGTGTACTTACCCTCGGCATAGCACCTGATCCAGTCTAGGTTTTTACCCAGCAACATCTGTTGATAGTAGCCAGCAGGTAGATTGGCCACGTTTTCAGCCTTGCGGTTAATCTGCCACCACTTACCTGACGCAAAGATGCAGTCATTCGCCTCTGGGTTCTCTGGCAGATCCTCAGCTGGCAGCTCGACTACGCCGCCTGGCTGCTTAAAGAATTTCCAGGCATACGCGCCCGTCATCTTTTCCTTCTCAGCTAGGCGATACCACCAATGGTCATCGTCCATCGGGTTGGTATCCATCCAAATACCATGCCAGCTAGCGCCGCCATCGCGTTTAGTCGGGTATCGACCCACACGGTGTGTAAGGCCATCGATTACAGCCTTTGGTAATTCGCGCGCCTCGTTAACCCACGCTCCTGTTAGCTCCAGAGATAATAACTTTCGCACGTCTTTGGGCTGGTCAAGCGCCAGGAAGATAACCTCGCAATCGATACCAGCTGCGCCGTCTCTAGCAGGCAGCCGAATATGGTGCGTAATCGGTGGTGTATGCAGCATTGGGCCAAACGTGTTCTCGGGAAACAGGTCTAACCAGGTCTTGATTGTGGTAGTCTTTAACTCAGGGTACGAGTTTCGTACGATAACAAAACGGCTATATCGGATGCCATCGATAGGGCTAGGCTTTTGCTGAATTGCGCGGATAAACACCTCAGCAGCGCAAGCATATGACTTGCCGGAGCCCACAGGCCCCATCATCCCACGCACGAACGCATTGGATGTGAGAAACTTGTATACCTCGGGGCTTTTAGAGAAGTCTAGGTTCAGACCTGTAGAGGGAATCGCCTTAGAACTAGCCTCTTTGGTACGTGACATAGATAACCTTTTAATGATATTTTCTCAAATATACTGTATAAACAACAATATGCAAAATTATTTAGGGTAATTATGGCCGGATATCACCTAACGGATGCAGAATTTATAGCTGAATGGAACAGATCCCCTGGCGCGCAAGATATGGCAGATAAGGTTGGTGTCAATGTTCGCAACCTATTAAAGCGCAGACGTGCGATTGAGTCCAGAAACAACATTGTTTTGGTGGCAAAGGGCGGCGGCCAAGATAAACTCAAGTACCACAACATTCCAATTACTAGAGCTGAGGAAACTCCGCACAACTCTAGGCGTGAAATCCAAATGGAGAAGGGGCGCGTAGTCGTATTCTCGGATGCCCACTTTTGGCCAGACGATTACACCACAGCATACAAAGCGCTCCTTATGATTATCAAGGAGTTCAGACCCAAAGTCGTTGTTGCTAACGGCGATGTGTTTGACGGCTCCCAGGCTTCGCGCCATCCCCGCATTGGCTGGTCTAATACGCCAACCATCAAGGAGGAGCTGGAGGCCTGCAAGGAGTTCATGGGCAATATTGAAAAGGCCGCGATTGGCGCAGAGCTAATCTGGACGCTAGGCAACCACGATGCGCGCTTTGAGACATTCCTCGCAGCTCAGGCAAGCCAGTATGAAGGAGTTGAGGGCTTTACGTTAAAAGACCACTTCCCATTATGGAAACCATGTTGGTCTTATTGGATTAATGACGACACAATGATTAAGCACCGCTGGAAAGGCGGGTTCTCAGCTGGTCGCGCTAACTCGCTTAACGCTGGGGTTAACATCATTACTGGCCATACACACAATTTGGCCGTCCAGCCGATAACAGACTTTAGCCCAGCTTTCCGACATAACGGCGGTACACGTTATGGCGTACAGACAGGCACATTGGCAGAGCCAAACTCGGAGCAATTTGTTCATTACACCGAGGATAACCCAAAAGATTGGAGATCAGGGTTTGCCCTACTGTCGTTTGAGCGCGGTCGCCTCATGCTGCCTGAGTTAATCCAGGTCTGCGGCGAGGATGAGTTCGAGTTTAGGGGCTGTATCAATAAGGTATGAGGCTGACTCCAGAGGTTGTCCGCAACCTTTACGCATCTCTTTATTGTTGCTATCCATTTACTAAATGGAAGATGCCACTACCCGAGGAGGTGGACTTTGTAGTGACAGCTGACCCAGAGCTTATGGGAACCTACCTCTACGATACGGGCGAGGAGTACGAGCATTGCGTTACGGTATCGTCAGCGCGCTGCGGCCACTACTATACCGTCTTAACTACGCTGGCCCATGAGATGATCCACATGAGCTTTTACCGGCAAAAGGGTGATAAGTGGCTGCACCACGGCAAGCCATTCAGAGACCGCTGCCGCCTGGTAGCTACGGAGCTGGGGTTCGATCCGCTAGAGCTGTAAGTGCATGAAATTTAAATAAAAAGTCATGCAAAAATAGGACATCGTTGTCCGATATTTGTATATATATTTAAGACTTCTTTAATGCTGTATACACAATGTATACACGTTTTTAGAATATGTATAAAAATATTCAGTTTTTATGCAGGTTTAACGCAATTATTGACAATATTCCGTTGAAAGCGCTTTAATACGCAGTTTTATTGACTGGCAATGCAACTGCATTACCAAATCTTACAAAATGTCCCGTTCGGTAACTTTTGTGTAATTAACTACACTTTTCTTTACAAATGCACCGTTCGGGAAAGATAACATTTTGTATCTCATTTTGTACATTAATTGGCTTTAAGTAACATTTATGTTACCAAACACCCCATTTACTTAGCTGCTCTGCAACAAAAAGCACAATTCCGCCAGCGTAAAACACCACGGCCACAGCCTCGACCACGAATAATGGCGTATCGTCCAGCGCGTAGCCAGCAATCGCCCACATAGTAGAGCCAATAAAGCCCAGCACCAGGTTAGCTGGGTAGATATTGAGCGCAGTAAGCAAGATACTCAGCAGGCAGATGCCTGTGCCGATCCATTTAAATGTAATCATTTCTCACTCGCTTTCTTTAGTATTGCTCTAGCAAACGCATATGGCAAAACAAGCCAATTACCTTGGTGGTATTCAGCAATGTTTTCGTCATTTAACACCTCTGTTATTTCCTCATCACTTAACTCTTTTATTTGTGGTGGCCCTGTTAATAGACTTTCAATCGTATTTGCAATTTCATACCCACAAATATCTATTTCATCTATCCTTCCGCTTCGCAATTTTTTTATCATTTCTTTTGGGGTCATTTCTCACCCGCTTTCTTTATCAAATCCTCAAGCCATTCTTTTAATTCATTATGCCTTTTAACAAACTGCTCTTTATTCCCGTAGTACCACCCTTCCGATTCAGCATAATCAAAGTACGTAATTAACTGTTCGTAATGAGTTCGTCTTAAGTTCATTTCAGCCTCCGAGCTATTTCGCGGTCAATGTACCAGCGCGCCTTACGCAAGTCCTCAATGGCATCGTGTTTCTCATCTGCGCGCCAGATATACTTCATCGCGTTGCCGAGGCAAAAGCCCATGTGCTCGGTAATCTGTATGCACTCAATCCCAGACGGGTGGCTTAGGTAGTGTTTTGGCTTATTCACCGCATCATACGGTGGATTGTTCGGTTCAAAATGGGCCATTGCCAGATCCTTTCGTATCCCACGGGCTAACGTAGGTTGATTTGCTGCCTAAAGGGCTAGGGCCAACAGCGTAGCTCGAGCCAGCTGGCAGGCCTAGAGAGTCGTTATAGATATACGCGCTGCCCAGATCCACGCGAGTCCCGGCAGGCAAATTCAAACTATTGGTATAAAAGGTCGTATTGCCGATCTGATAGGACGATCCAGCAGGCAAGCCTAGCGCATCGGTATATAGCCGCGTCTCAGCCTGCACGCCGCCAGCAATCAATAATAAAAATAAGAGTCTCATATCAATCTCCGATCAAGTCGTTTAGATTAATGTTGCGTTTTTTTAGCTCGCGCTTGAACTTCTCCATTGCGCGGTTCTCAATTTTGCTAACTGTATGCGGGTGGATAAACAGCTTTTCCGCAATCTCCACGTTAGTCATCTCATGTGAGCTGGTATCTTTTAATTGCATTTTAGTTTTCGTCATTGTGGTTGGTTCGGAAATTACAGACAGAGTCTAGGTCTATAGGGTCATCATCGTAATCAAATTCGGGCTCTATCTCTACGATACCAGCAAACGGAATGGGCTCTTCATAACTAGAGCCAGAGTCAACAACTACAGCAGGGGAGTGCTCTTTTCTTTTCGTCATATTATCCTCACGGGTTGGTTAGCGATATCGCTACCCCTGATGGTAATGAGAAAAAAAATAAAAGCAATAGGCTTGTTGTTTTTTAATCGAGGTCTACGTCTTGCACATCCGGCGGCTTGATATTAATGCCGATAACCGAGGGCTTATCCGACTCATCTGGGTTATCCAAGAGACCAGATGCCTTAGCTAGCAGGCGCAATACGCCGACCTTATCGTATAGCTCCAGCTCTAAATTACCATCTTTATTAACTTTAATACTCTTGATGGCTTGAAGGGCGTGCTCAGGAATATCCTTACTAGCTTTAACTTTAACCTGGCCCTCATCGTCCCACTCCATGATGTCCGTAATCTTTGTATTGGCCATACACAGCAAAGAGTAGGCGACCGCCTCGCGATTCTCTGAAATCGTAGCCGAGCGCTCTAATCTTTTCTGAATAGACCGAATACCACCCCAGTTTTGTAGGGATGGTATCTGAGCTGCTATCTTTGCTTTTGGTCTGGTACTAGCCATCAGAAGGGTACGTCATCCAATGGAGCTGCTGGGTGATAGTTCTCTGGGCGGCCAATCGGAGCAGCTGGCGCAAAGCTATTAAACGAGGCTGGCTGATTGACCTGCTGCTTTTCTTTGCCAATGTATCCAGAAAAATATGGGCCTTTATTGCCTTGCTTACTGTACATATTGAACCAGAACTCACGGCCATCAGGTAGCTTTATGGAACCTGTCCAATCTGCGTGCTTTTGGTCAGTCTTTTTATTGTTTTTAAATAACTGAAAGTTACCTGGCTTTAATTCAAAAGGCGTATCGTATGCCATGTGTTTATCCCTATCTACGGTTGGTGGTTGAAATCATTAATTGCTTGGACTACGGCCGAGCTTTCACTTAATCGCTCGGATTCCACGATTAAAGCATGAACTACGGCTTGTAGGGTAAAACCCTGCCGCAGCAGACTTAGTGTGGCACTACGCAGCTCACGCTGTAATTTGTATTGCTCTTCCATGTATAGCTCCTTTTTTTAAAATAACGGGGAAAAATTGAGTGAGGCACCCCGCCCATAGTGACAGACCGGGGGGAGGGGTAACGTGCCTCTGTTTTTTAGCACTTCGCGCCCCAGCCAGCAGGCCTCTGTGCCTTTGCTTGTAGGCATACACCCCTGTGTTGCCCCTGCATACCACCGTTTGGATCGCATACAAGCCTTATACTCCCTTGCATTGCTCATCGAGCAGCGCCCTGGCTAGGTCTAGGATGCTGTCAGGCGGTGATGTGCGCGCTTTCAGCCAGATCTCAAGGTCGCGACTGAACTGTTGCTGCGTCATTTGACACATTCCAATCATTTCAAATCCTTTTAAATCTAAATCATTTATTACTTTTTCTTTTAAAAATACACTTCTATATACCTCTTGGACTATAGCCTCAACGTTGTTATGCGCCACGATAACGGTTCCCCTAGCCTTTTCTATCACATCCAAGGCCTCACCCTTGACTGGTAATTTAATCGTCTTACGGGCTCGTTTAACCCCTTTACTGAGCATCTCTTCCATAAACCTCTCCTCTTGTGTAATCATCGCTGGACTTCTCGCATCCTCATTAACCAATCCTATCGCATCTTCCAATCCGATAGTCTTGTTATATATAACCCGTGTTGTCGCTGTGTGGCTGCCTTTGCCGCCAGGCGTTACCGTCTCAATATACCCATGCCTTCGCAGTACGCTGATCTGATTCGAGATGTACTGCCGATTGGTCTGTAGGTCTTTGGCTAACCGCTGCTGTCCGACCCATGTAATCCCAGCTCTATTGCAGTAGCTGCATATCAAGGCCAACACGCGTACACAGCCTCCGCTTAATCGTCTATCTGTCAATGCTTTGATTGGCATGACCGCTATCTGCCGCTGATCTGGTGGCGCTGGCTTTAGCTTTACTTTTGGAGCTTTTGGTAGATTGAAAGAGGGTTTATCCCCTTCGTTTAAAACCTTCATAGAACCTCACCCGCTAAAAAAAGCAGTGATATCGCAGTTGCGATGTATCTATCGTTTATCGCTGTGTCTAGGCTATTTACCTTCAGAGTGCTGGGCCCGAGCTCTGCGCTGGTCATCCCCCCTGATTCGACTGCGTTTATCTGAGTCTGGCGATACTCCATTCTCAAGGGCTGGGTTATGGCCCCGTAGTTAGTTTCTAGCAGAATATTATCCATTTGTGTTAAATAATATTTATCAATTATCTAAACTCAATAGGTAATTCAAATAACGGTATCTCATTGCTCCACCAGCTAAAGCTGCACTCTTTGCACACTCTGCGCCTGCAAACCCAGTTGTTGGCCTCATGCTTGCGTGTCTCTGCTACCTTGATATCTTCGCTATCGCAATGCTCATTTGGGCAAATCACTTCTCTCGCGCCTCTCTCAATAACTCCGTCAAACCTCTTATCTCAATCTCTTTTTGCTTAATAATGCTTTCAGCAAGGTCAAACTGGCGCAGCATGAAGGCGGCTTCGTGACATAGCCTTCCTACTGGGTGATAGGTAGAACTAAATTCTTCCTCCTGCACAAACCTAGCATCTTTCGGTACGTTTTCAAGCAGCTCAACTAGAGGCACTTCATAAGCTAGTTCATTTGGTGTCATTTTTCTCTCTTTCGTATATCTCTAACATGGCAGCTCTGAGCCGCTCATAGCCAGCCTGGCCACGCATCTTTGCCACTTCCGCGAGGTGCAGCTGCCGGGTTCGCTTGACTTTGAATCGTTTAAGCACGTCTCTAGCCTCAGTAAACAGGCGGTATTCATCGGAATAAGATCCGACCTCGCGCCCATCCGGCAGACGAACCAGCCTGGATGATCCGTGAACCTTACCGCAAGCGAAACAGAGGAGTCGTACATCTACCTGCTCCCCTGCTTTTCCTTCTCCCTCGCCTGCTTGCGCTCCCAGCAATCCTTGCAGACCCACCTCTTTTGTCTTTTGTTTGCGCTTACGATCCATGCGCCATTCCTATGGTCTTTGCCGTACTGGCAGTTAGAACACCAGCGCTTGCCTGTAATCGAGCTGTCGGCCTGTACAGCTTTGGTATACACATCATTCTCATGACTCATTCAATAACCTCAATCATTACTCTTGCTTGGCCACCAGATACGGTGCCAGAGCCCCTATAAACGTGCATCTGATCTATCTGCTCATCGTCATCGAATACGCCAGCGTCTTGCAGGCTATCCAGCAGCGCCTTAATGCGGTTATCGATATCGAACTTGCGCTTATCCTTTGGCCACAGCACGATCTCCAAGTAAAGCCTTGCTGATCCCAGCTTGGGACTATTGTTCTCCGCGATGTAATCCGATACCTTGCTTTTGTATTCGCGCCCCTGCTTGCTCATGTAGGTCGCATGGGCTCCGCGCCTGTAATACGTATTGACTGATGGCGGGAACGGCAGCGTAAGAATAATCATCCGATCAGCTGCGTAAGGCGCTGGTTGAGATTGCCTGTCTTGCCAAGGGCAGAGCGCAACTCATCATTGATAACGCTGGCTATGGGTTTCTTGCGGTCTTGCGAAGCCTGCACCAGCAGCTCACGTACATCTGGGCGCAAACGCACCAGGAAAGGCTTTAGTTCTGACATATAGATCCTTTAAGTAGATCGGGTAGCAGGTCTTTTTAGTCGTGCCTGACGAGATAGGACTGAGCTGAATAGTGTCAAGCTACCCGATATCTGTGAGCATACAGGAAAACTACCCGTAGCCTAACTCATAGGGTAAACACCTACTAATTTCTGTTGTTTTCGCTACATATAGTTCTTGACTCGTATTCCAGCTGTGGTAAATTATCACTAAGCGATATCGCTTTTAACCACCGAGATACAGGAGTTAACAATGAAACTGAAAACAAGCATACCCAAAAAAGCAATCGAGCTTATCGAGTACGCATCAGGCGACTACGATGGCGAGGCTGGTTGGTTTATATACCTCAACCCCGGCTACAGCTTTGACCCAATGGCAAACAATGGCAGCTGCTTTATCCCAGAGGACGCGCAGCAAGAGGCCTTAACCCTTTGCACATACAAAGTAGAGGCCTAATCATGTACGTAACCTATTACCGCGTATCTACACAGCGCCAGGGCCAGTCAGGTCTTGGCCTTGAGGCGCAGCGTGCAGCTGTGCAAACCTTCCTAGCAGGCAAAGAGATTATTGCCGAGTTCACCGAGGTCGAGTCTGGCCGTAAGTCGGATCGCGTACAGCTCGCAGCAGCTCTAGCTCTCGCTAAAAAGCAGAAGGCTACCCTAGTAATCGCCAAGCTAGACCGCCTAGCACGTAATGTTCACTTTATCTCAGGCCTATTGGAGTCTGGCGTGCAGTTCGTGGCAGCTGATATGCCGGAGGCTGACCGTACATTCCTACAGATTGCAGCTGTCTTTGCTGAATGGGAGTCAATACGTATCCGCAAACGCACTAAAGAGGCCTTACAGGCTGCCAAAGAGCGCGGTACTGTCTTAGGTAGCCCATGCCCAGAAAAGGGCTCTAAGGCTGGATCTGACGCCATTGTGGCCAAGGCTGATGCCTTTGCTGCTTTAGTAGCGCCAAGCCTACAGGATGTAGTCAAGCAGGTAGGCACGAACTTGCGGGACGTAGCTCAAGGGTTACGCGCTCGCGGTATCAAGACCGCCAAAGGGAATGATGTTTGGCACCCAGCTCAAGTAGCTAAATTAATGAGGAGAGTAGCCCATGTATGAGTTTTTTATCCTGAGCCTGGTGCTGATGTATGCCGCGGCTCTGTTTGTGTTTTTCTTAGTCGTAATCGGTGCGGTCTGCCTGCTGGTAGGCAATACCAATCTATATAAAAAATATATGCGGGAGCGCCGCGAGCGCTTAGTTGACGAATTTTTAAAGGATCTAAACAAATGACATCAATGAACCATCACAACAAATCCCCCAAAGACTTGTACAAGTCGGAGGACTCCCTGCTGGATAAGGTTATCGGTACCGTGGCCTTCCTGGCGTTTGTAGTAATCGTAGTACTAGCCTAAAGGAATCAAAATGAAAGCACTATTAATCGCACTATTCGCAGTAGCCTCAATCGGATCAGTCTCAGCTCAAGTTAAATGCGTACCAGACGGGCGCGGCGGTATGTGTTGCTGGGATGTACAGCAGTCTGGCCCATTCCGTCCAATCGGGTGCTGATATGAATATTCTTAACCCAGACGTGGCCTACGTGCCAGCAGCCAAGACAGACGTTACCCGTACCCTCAAGCAGCATGGCTGGACGCCTCCTTCAGAAGATAAAGAGATGATTAAAAAGTGGGAGTTCTATCGCACCATATCTATTCGCAACGAAAGGAAGTCAAAATGACTACGCAATTTGAGATTGTTCAATCCGAACTTAAACGCGCTAGAGCCAAAGGCGTTACCAGCTGGGACGTGATTGAGAAGTATGGCATCACACGCCTGGCGCATTACATCCACAAGCTACGTAGCAGCGGCTGGCGTATCACCGACTTTTACGAGTGCGATCCAGAGGACGTAACGCACAAGTGGAAACGGTACATTTACAAGAGCTCACCCAAAGTAGCGGCCATGAAGGAGTCTAAAAAATGATTGATTACTCCCAATACTTATTAATGATTAATCGCCTGATGCAAGAGGTACACAAGGCCGCGCAGGCCAACAACTTTGAGTCAGCCAGCAATCTTGCAGCTGAGGTAGCCCGGTGCGCGATTAGCCTGGCAGCAGTCTTAGAATCTAAAACAGAAACAGAGGTATAAAAAATGGCCACTATACAAGAGCGATTAGAGTCAAAGGTAGTTAAAGATCCAAACTATATTGATTGTTGCTGGGTATGGTCTGCAAGCCTGCATCCAGAAGGATATGGCAGGCTTTCTGTAGATGGCAAAACGCAGAAGGCTCACAGGGTTTCCTACGAAATCTACAAAGGCAGCATTCCTGACGGCCTATGCGTATGCCATACCTGCGACAACCCAGCCTGCGTTAATCCGAACCATTTGTTTTTGGGTACAGTCGCCGATAACAACGCAGATAAAGCAGAAAAGGGCAGAGCTGCTAAAAAACTTAACGCTAACTTAGTAAAAGATATTAAGGATTCGCTTTCTAATGGCGCAAGCCTTAAGTCATTGGCAAAGCTATTCCAAGTTAGCCCATCAATGATTGTAAAAATTAAACATAACAGAAGTTGGAAAGGAGTTTAAATTGGTAGGTAAAGTCACCCCGAACGATATGCTCTCTGCAAGCCGCATCCCAGCGGTTTGTGGAATGAGCAAGTACAGATCGCCCAATGATGAGCTGCTCTCATCCATTGATTTTCTAAAAGGTATTACACCGCCAGACATCGGCAACGAGGCTATGGCATGGGGTAATCGCCTAGAGCCAACTATTCTGATGGAGGCCGCTAACAGGCTTGGATGCAGCCAGCTGGAGATTGAGCATCCTACACCTTATTTCCACGATAAATGGCCTCTGTGCTGCTCTCTTGACGGCACAGCCACAGGCAATATGGAGGAAGTCACCACAGATCCTGAGAAGGGTATCTACGTGGTAGGTGGCGAAAGCATAGTACTGAGTGGTACAGGCATCATCGAGGCCAAGCTAACCTCAATGCCAGCGGAGGACGTGTTGCCCCTGTATCGTGGCCCTATACAGCTGCAAGCGCAGATGGCGATCTACAAAGCCACCTGGGGCGCGATTGCTACGCTATACCAAGGTACCGAGTTGCGTATATTCCTATTCAGGCAGCACCCGGCCACGCTAGAGCTGATCGAAAAGACCTGCAAGGAGTTTCAAGATAAGCTAGACCGCTGGAAAAACACAGGCGAGATTGATTACTACCCGCCCATCAATCCCAAAGATGCAGCTCGTACTTTTAGCTCAGGCTCAGATGGTGAGCCAGTAGTCTTAGATAATTATGTTGAGGAGTTGACCAAATTACTTTTGGAAAACAAGGCAAAAATTACAAAAGCAGAAGAGGAAAATAGCAAGATACAGACCGAGATTATGGGGATTATGCAGAACCATACTCACGGGATAGCAGGGCAGTACCAAATAAGCTGGCCAGTCCGTAGCTACAAGGCCAAGCCAGCAACGATAACACCAGCAAAAGAGGCGTACTCCATACGTCAGTCCACTTTAACCATTAAACAATTATGAAGATTATTAAATCGCCGTTTTGGCACATACTCCAGCGCGAGATCGCAGCTAGAAAATTATTGAAAGGTAATAAATGAGCAACTTAGTTAAGCACCAGGGCTTTGCCCCACAGACAATGACAGAGGCTATCGACTTCAGCAATATGCTGAGTAAGAGCACGATGGTTCCCAAGGCCTACCAAAATAAACCAGAAGATGTTCTGGTTGCTGTGCAATGGGGTTACGAGCTCGGCCTGGCACCACTACAGGCCTTGCAGAATATCGCGACCATCAACGGTAAGCCAAGCGTATATGGTGACGCAGCGATGGCCTTAGTCCAGAACTCACCCGTATGCGAGGATATCAAGGAGTACTTTGAGGGCGAGGGTACCAGCAATCCAATCGCGGTCTGCGTGGCCAAGCGCAAGAATCGTACCGAGGTCATCAGCAAGTACAGCGTGGAGGATGCCAAGCGCGCTGGCTTATGGAATAAGCAAGGGCCTTGGACACAGTATCCTAAGCGGATGCTACAGATGCGAGCCCGTGGCTTTGCCCTACGGGACGCGTTTCCAGACGTTTTGAAGGGTTTAATCACGGTCGAGGAGGCTCAGGATTACCCAGACGATACGGCAGCACCACAGGCGCCTCAGATCAAGCACGCTAACCCGCTTGATGCCATCCCATCTGTGTCAGTTTCAGAGGTAGAAGTTTTGGAAACACCAGCTGCTGAGTGTAGCGAAAATACAACAGTCGAGATTGTATCCGATCAGATACAGCCGCCTGGCACATACAAGCTAAACATCCCCGGCAAACCATCGGAGCTGCATGAGGGCCTCACGCAATGGATGGATCGCTATAACGAGATGGCAGATAAGGTAGCTCGTTCGCGCCTAGCCAAAGAGCTCAAGATCCAAAAGATTGGCGAGTTCAATACGTTAAATGCGGATGTCTTAAAGATGCTAACTGCGGTGCAGCAGGCTGGAATGACAGCCCACAAGCAAAAGCGCAAGCTAGCGATTGAAGGTACCGCTTTGGATTAAATCGATCTCGGCCTGCCTGCGCTTAACCAAGCCGGGCAGGATCTTGCCGCCACCCTTATTCCACTTCTTGAGTTCTACCTCCACCCCTAACAGGTCGTTAGAGTCCACCCTGCGCTTGAGAGTGCTTGCCCGATACCTACCTACCCCTAAGTTGTAAGCGAAGTCTGTAATGGCCGCTAATAGCCTCTGATTGGTTATTAGAATTGGCGATGCCTTGAGTACGCCAGCCATGTAATTATGTTGCAGCTCTCGCATAAGCCATTCGTTTGCCAGCTCCCGAGATATGGGCGCGTCTTGCATGGTTACTTTGGTGCCGTCAGGCTTATATACGGTGCCGTATCCAATCGTGGGATATCCAGCTGGGCAGATGTAAGGTTTACTAGAAAAACCCTCAAAAAATCTGCACAGATCCGCGGCTAAGGTTAGTGCTTGGTTCTGTCCCACACGCGTCCGACAAACCAGAACGTGAGAATCATCATCAGCAGGGCCATATCGTCTGTAGTCCATGAGCTGACCAGTACCTCTTTCCACTCTGCGCCAGCGTCAATGGCCATCAGAATTGAGGCTAGCTTGACAATGGAATACAGGGTTACAAACCAGTATGTGATGAGAGGCCTTACAGCTGCGGAGATGGCAGAGATAAACCAACCAGATGCCCGAGCTGTTTCGCCCTGCTCCTTGAGCGCCTCAGTCATAGCGTCCAGCTCTTTGCCCATGAGCGTGGTCTCTTGCTCACGCATGGATATCTCGCCCTTGATCTGGGCGAACTCCATCTCTTTGCCTAGCATCTTGAGCTCATGCTCTCGCTCATTCTTTGCGTCCCACAACTTCATTACTTCTGGGACTATGCGGAATACACCGCCGAGCAGGGAGCCGAGTAGAGTCTCAATCATTCTTAGCCGATCTTAATTTGACCGATTCCAGCGAGGTAAGTTACCAGGCTGATCGCGCCCACGCCTACCACCCAAAAGAATTTTGTGACAATGGATTTACCTACCGAGGTGTATACCTTTTCGATCACCCTCTCGGTTACTTTTTCCACGATATCCTCTAGCTCTTGGTCGGTAAGGTTAGACATGATTAGACTTTCTTTCTCGCTGTGGCTACTTTCTTAGCCGCTGGTTTCTTGGCCGCTACCTTGCGGGCTAGTCGTTTCTTAGGAGCGGCTGGCTTTGCCTCTTGCTTATCGAGCTCGGCCCAGAGCGCATCAACGTCTACCTTATAAAATTTATGGTAGTTAAACTTAGCTAGTATCCAATCGATTACAAACATTATTCGCCCTCTTTTGCAGCCAAAGAATTTTTAAGCATATTAATAAAAGCCCCCTTACCTACCGTGAGCTGGTCTAAATTAAACTGTGTCGATCCGATCTTGCGATCGAGGTCGGCCACATGGTTGACTAGCATCTGCTGCTCTGCTGTCAAGTCCTCGTATACATAATCTACGCCATCGATACTAATGGGAGTTGTTTTTTTCTCGCCCATATTGTTCTCCTAATTACAGTTAAAAAAATTACCAGGGCAAACCAGACTCTGATACTGGATTCTTTTGCGCGTCAATCTGCGCTGCCAAACCAGCCTCAACTTCATCCTTGCCCAATGATTCTTGCACCCAGCCGACTACCAGCTCTTTTGTCAGCTGCTCAAAAGGAGTGTAGTTGCCTGGCTCTTGCGTGTAGCTTACTGTGCCGTATGTAGATGCTGTGTGCTCGCCGTCTACTGCTGATACGGTATAGTGAACTGTGGTTACAAAGCCGTCATCGGCTTTACGATCCATCTGTGCAATATTCCATTCGTAATTAATCATAACGATATCGCTTTCAATTCATCTAATGTGGTAGCGGCATCAGCTAGGTTAGTGATGTCACGCAGTCTCTGTTTCTCAGCAACAATAGCGGCTGTGTCTGCGCCTGACTCAAGCGCTCTTTGGAAGGCTACGTCTTGCGCTTGCAGCAATGGGCCGCGCTCTGTTCGCAAACGGTCTTTAGTAATTACCTTAGCCTTATTTAAATTAATAGTAATCATTCTGCATACTCCCAAGCATCTCTAAATGTGCGATCTGATGGAATGTCTGAGACATCAACTATCTGGAATGGTTTGCCAACTGGCACATCTTTATTGGCAATCCATTGTATAAATTCATCATCAGTTTGGTGGCGATAAATTGCTGGAGTTACGGTAACTGTCTCATCGTATGCTGGAGTAACTTCAATACCATCTTCATCTAAAACTGCATCGTGTGTAATGATTTCAGTTATTGCCTCAGACACCAACACTTGCTGACGAGCCTCTGGGGCTGGTATCACGATAGATACACCACCTTCATCGTTAGGGTAAATAATTCTTTTGTTCATTTGATTATCCCAATTAACGGAAAACTGTTACAAAAAATTCATACGGGTCTATTCTTGCGGCAGCATAAGTTCTGGCTGATACACCAACATAGCCTACGTTAAAAACTCTATCACTCATTCCAGCAATAGCATCAGCACCATCGCCCGCGCTTGCGCTTACATTAACAGCATAATTTGTATCTGGCATAGAAGCTGCAAAATTTACAGTAAAAGCCCCTGTAGTGACATCAGTAATAGAGCTAACATTACCACTAGCGCGAATAGCTGGAGTGCCAGTACCATTAAAGTTTACCCATGCACGACAGCCGTATGCTACCGCACTAGATCCATAGCCTGAGTTAAAGTGCAGATTGCCGCCAGCAGTAATCCTCATTCTTTCGGCAAAAGTTCCCCCGCCCAAAGTATAAAAATTTAAACCAAAAGAATTGGCGGCCTCATAAAACTGTTCAATTCTTGCTGCGTTTGTTAATGATGCGCCATTAGATGGTATGGTGCGGAAAGTTAAAGAGCTGCCATACCCCCAATTAAATCTGTTATCAATGGTTATTCCATTGTCATAGCTTCCAACATTTACATCTATATTTAATTTTGTGTTTGGTACCGTAACGCCAATACCAACATCACCCGAGCTATTGATACGCATACGCTCTGTGCCAGCAGCGAGGCTAGGGCCTGTTGAAAATATAAGAGATGCGTTACCTGATGCTGTGCCTAAAGTCCATCTATCGGAAACCGACTCTTCTGTAAAAGTAATAGATGCGTTATAACCAGTATTTGCTCTAATGTTTATGTTTCTATCAGTAGAGTTAACATATCCAATTCGCATGGATGCATTGTCAAAAGCAATACCAAGTTTTCCGCTGGGGCTGCCAGTACCAATACCGACATCGCCAGCTGAGGTGATACGCATACGTTCTGGCACTTGATTACTTCTGCCTGAGCCGCCCGTATAAAAAGCTAATGCCCCTAAAGCAAGGCTTTCTGTTACGTTTGCAATGGCTGATATTGATGAGCCGCTTGAGCCTCCATACAAACCAATACCAGTTAATGTGTTTGTAGTATCGCTTGTATTTCTAAGGTTAATACCAGCAAATGTACCATTCCAAAATGAAGTAGATGCGGCAGTAGTTGATTCTGCTTGGTAAGCATTTAAAATATTAGTGCTTTCTGTTGTCCCAATGCACACACGGCCTGTGCTAGTAATACGCATTCTTTCTGCTGAATTAGTACCAAATAATATTGGTTTTGCAGTATTGGTTGCTAACGCAATTTCACCTGTATTTGCAAGGTTATAAGTTCTGCCCATTGACAAATAAGTTAGTTCCGTTCCGCTAGTGCTTGCGCCTACCACTACGCCTCCGTCTGTGCTGCTAGCAGCTAAAGCAATTCCATTTAAAACATGAAGTTTTGTATATATACTGTATGTAGATGTAGTACCAATACTTAAATTGCCAGAGCTGTCAATACGCATTGACTCTGTGCCACCTTCTGTAAAGGCAATGGTGTCGGCTGCGGGGAAGTAAATACCTGTATTGGTATCGCCTGTAGTGGTAATAGCTGGGGCTGATACTGTGCCAGCTCCAGTAACTACTCCAGTAAATGTTGGGCTGTCGCCTGTGCCTAATCCTAAGTTAGTGCGAGCTGATGACGTGCTTGTTACATCACTTAAATTATTAGCAGCAATCAGAGCGCCAGACAATGATGCGAACGCGGCTAGCCATGCGCCAGCCTCGCGTACTTTCATTACATCGTCTGTGGTATTGAAGTACAGATCACCAGACTGTAAAGCAGAGCCATCATTACGCAGCGTAGGATCAGTCGCTTTCGCGCCCTGGTATACGTCAGCAAAATTATTGATGTCGGCTACGTTAGTCGCAGCGATGGTTACGTTTGCGCTGATGCCTGCAACCGTATTTACATTGGTAATGTTTGTGCCGACAGTATTAATGTTTGCAATGTTATTAGCGCAAACCTCAATCTCAGATACGGCCTCATTCAAATCATTAGCTGTAGTAATAATCTGGGCGATATCTGTAGCGCAAGTGTTTACAGACGCAATGTTAGTAGCGACTGTAGTGACGTTTGCGTTATTTGTAGCTACAGTTGACACGGCTGAATTGATGCCAGCTACCGTGGTTACGTTTGCCGATATTCCAGCAACGGTAGATACATTGGATGAGATACCAGCCACAGTATTGACGGCCGCTATAGCTGCGCCTACTGTGTTTACGTTTGTAATGTCTGTAGCTACAGTATTGATTTCAGATACGGCCTCTAACAAGTCCGCGCCTACTGCGTTTACGTTTGCTATGTTTGTACCAGTAGCGTTTACGTTTGCAATGTTGGTAGCAACGGTACCGATAGTATCTGCGCCAGATAAGTTGGCGGCCACGACAGTAACATCTTGGCCTGCACCGATCTCACCAGCTACGGTATTTACGCTAGCAATATTGTTACCAACAGTATTGACGTTAGCGATATCTACCGCAACTGTATTAATCTCAGATGTAGCCTCAAGCAGATCCGCGCCCACAGCGTTGACGTTCGCAATATTAGATGCGACTGTCGTCACGTTGCCGGATACACCAGCCACGGTATTGACGTTCGTGATGTTGCCAGCAACTGTATTAACCGAGGCGATATTAGTAGCTACGGTATTGATGTTTGCTGACTGAGCTGCAACCGTGGTGACTGACGCAATGCTAGGGCCAGCCTCGGGGTTTCCTGTAGTCGCATTAAACGCGAGCACAGTACCAACGCGGGATGCCTTAGCAGGCAGAGTCATATTGATATCAGTTGGATCTACTACTGGCGCCTTGAGGCCGCGCTCTGCGGTCTCAGCTACCTGCTGAATAAAGATTGTCTGGTTATCTAGCTCATCGTTTAATGTATTCGCGAATAGGTCGCCGCCTGTAGTGAAGTCGGTAGTACGCTGAATATTCTTAGCGCCGACAATCGTAATATTGCTAGTGCCAGCTGTGGCCACCAGGGTAACGGAGCCTGTGCCGTTAGCGTTAATCGTTACGGTATAGTCAGTAGTCAGGGTCAGCAATGTGCTGGCCTTGTATACTGCGATATCGGTCTGGTCGAGAATCTCGAACGTAAAGGCATAAGGGCCTACGCCACTTGGGGCATAGACCACTCTGCGGGGTACATTGGATATCGCGTAATCTGCCATAATCTTTCCTTAACTTAGTCTGAATCTATCTGATTTTGCTAAAAAAATCTAGCGTTTATATTTGCCAAAGTCTTTCTTAAACTCATCCACTTCCCGCAGAGCATCAAACAAATCGGGATCCTCTGCCTTCAACCTTTCTTTTGCAACAGAGTAGGCATCGGTTATCGTTTTTGTAATGATGGCCTGAGCTGCTCCAAGGTCTCTGCTTGCTAGGTTTTGTATATCATCCGACTCACCTAGAAAAGCGATCTGTTCTGCCAAGGCCCCATCCTGTGTGGCCAGCTCAATCCAGCGGTTGTACTGGGTAGCCGATAATTGGATGCCGTCAACAGACTTCTTAGGGATATACATCGGTACGCCGTAGGCTACTAGCACAGCCTTAGCCTGGTTATACTTTCCGCTTGACTCTTTGAACGGGTTAAACATCTCGTAGAGTTTGCCCTTGCCTACCATCTCAACCTCACCCGTAATCGGATCTAAAGCCCGTGGCAGGCTGTCAGAGGTCAGCGGATTGCGTGACTTGTAGTAGCGTACCGCGTCATAGAACCCACGTACTGCTGGCTCAATAACGCCTGTCTTAGTGCTCATCTCAGCAGGCATAGTATTGGATTTAGTAGGATCTACAATGCGCTCAACGCCTGCCACAAAAGAAGTGTGCATTCCGATTATTGGCGCTCCACCAACAGCAAACTGGGATACCTGCTTGCTGGCTGCATTGATAAAGTCATACAGAATTGTGGGGCCATCCTTAGCGCCGGATGTAAACACCTTCATAATGTCGTTAAATCCACTCAGCATAGGCTGCTCTGACAAGTACTGGTAAACCCCTAGTGCGCCACCCATTGCTAGCTTGTCTAAGTCCTCACCACCTGGAGTCATCTGGGCATACTCGCCTGATGTAGCTCCGATACCTAATAAGGTTCCAATAGGTTCCAATCCAGCATAGGAGATATACACTTTGTCTGGGCCGCGGGATACTGTGGTCAGCTTCTCAAAGCGAGCCATCAGATCCTCAGATACATCCTTAGCGTCAAATACAAAGGAGAATTGCTGCCAGCCTGTACCCTCTAGCGCCTTCTTATCCTCCATCCGCATTGGGCCGTAGCCTGTAACGCGCCCTTCAAATACGCCTGCGCTGACCGAGTAAATCATAGCGCCGCCAAGAGTAACCCGAGCGATGGCCTGATCCCTGCGGATGCCGCCTGCATTAAAGTCGCCCCAGAATCGTGGGCTTGCAAAGTTTAATCCTGGCGTACGAGAGATGGCCTCTAAGGCAATATTCGTAGGCGTCTTGATAAACGGTACAAACATCTTAATTAAAGGATTCTGAGCTGCGCGCTGGATGCCCTGCAATGCTGGCTCTAGTTCGCGAGTAAACGTAACGGTACGAGCTGCGCCCATAGCTGCGTCACGAATATCGTCAGTAGGATTGGCCAACATCTCAGCCATAAAGTCAGCTGCCTGACGTGCCGCGTTATCAGGATCAATACCGCTACCAATCAGCGACTTATACATCTTCTCTGACTCGCGAGTAGCCAAGGCGTTCAGCTCCATGCGGTAGCCGACTGCCTTAAAGAATTCGTCCTCAGCCATTAAGGCGCGGCCCGGTAAAGTAACGAATTTACCGTAATAGCTCAATGCGCCGCTTACTGCTTTGCCTGTATCCGAGTCACCAAAGTCCACCTCAAACGGCTCACGGTTTAAACGTGTTGCCTCTATCTTTTGGAATGGATCTGTAGGGGTATTATTCTTAAATGCTCTGCCAGCAATCTCGCCACCCTCGCGGATGCCTTGCAAAAAGCCCATAGCCTGCGCGTATATCTCATCTGTAGAGATAGCGTCCTCGCCACCCTTAAACATAAAATTACGGGCCTTACCTATAACCGATGCAAGGGCGCGCTCAGGGATCTGCAAGCCACCAAAGAATGTATTGCCTGCAATATTCTTAGCGTGGGTAGTTGGATTGGAGAGCAAGCCATTAATCCATGTGCTCATCCACATATCTGTACCTCTGGATAGCACATTGCCGTAGCCGTTCTCGGCCATGTTGGCGCGACCAGATGCCGACAATGCTGTGTACTTGCTAGCAAAGTCGTGTACTGAGTCGATGCCGCCAGCCTCATTCATAATTGCCTCAAGCATAGCGCCACGCTCTGCGCTGGATTGCCGAGCCTGAGAGAAGATACCAAGGGTACGGGCGATGTCAGCCTGACGGCCGCGTACTGCTTTGACTAGGGTACCTTCTAAAGCTACGGCCTGCATAAAAGCAGAGGTCAGCTCTGGGGTTAGGTTGCCATCCTTCTTGGCTTGCTTAACTTGCTCACCTAAATCAAAGGCGCGCTTACCTGCGTCAACGAGCGCTAGCTGCATTTTGTACGCGTCTTGAGGGCTAGCCTTAGTCGCTTGCAATGGATCGATTATACGAGCAATAAAGCCCTCATCGTAGCCGCTGACAGATAGCTCCTCTGCCATCTGCTTATAACTAATCTTTTGGATCTTATCTGCGCCGTAGGCTCTAGCAGTCGCCTCGATAAACTGCTTAACCCCATCCTCATCTTGGATCATGTCTAGGTTAAATGCTGTCTCGGGTACGCCTGTTGCCTTCTCTGTAGGAGTAGGTGAGGGTTTACCCGTAGTAGGCATCTGCGGCATGGACTCAACAATCACCTCAGCCTTGGCGCCAGACTCGCGGATAACCTGCGATGTGCCTACTTTACCTTGATCTACACCCGGTGGAAGTATAGGGCGCTCTGTGCGTACTGGAGCTTCCTTGACTGCCTTGCGTAACAGGGTGCCAATCCCCGCAACTTGCGTAGGCTCAAACTCTTGGCCAGCATCAGTCAGCGGGATGAGCTCTTGCATCTGAGTTTCAAGCGGGACTGCCTGAGCTGACTCTTTGTCCGCAGCGGATAGGTCGTCTAGGCGTTCTGTTAGGGATGGGATACTCATTTATTTTCCTCTTGAGTTGCAGCAGCTCCGGCTCCACCGCCGCCAATCGCTACACCTTTTACAATACTTGGGTCTTTAGAATCAAACGTACCCCTGTTACCAATCGCCGACTTAATTTGAGTGGGTTCAAATACAATATAGTGGTTTGCGTTCTTAACGCCTTCCATCCCTTTGCGCATTAAGTCTGGGCCAAAATATTCCTCGGCGTTCATAATAATACCGTCATGCCCCATATTCTTAAACATATTAGCAATAAACTTGCCTGGGCCAGTATAGTTGCCATCGATGTCGTATAGGTCTGATAGCTTATCTCGTAGTATTTCGTCTAATTTTCCAGCTGTAACTTCACCATCAGCAAACGCGTCAACTAATGCAGCATACGCATCGTCAACTTCGTTGCCAATACCCCACTCATCAGCAGTTTCTTTAAAGGCATTTATTAAATCAATGCCGTTTCCAGATTCTTCAATTAAATCACCAGTCTCGTCATCCCATTTTGTGTCAATTACATAGCGTGTCTCATCTTTTGTGCCGAGTTTTACTGGGTTTTCCATCTTTGCAAACACAGGCATGACTACGCCTTGGTTTGTGGTCAATTCTTTGCGAGCAATAGATTCAAATATTTGACGCTTAACATCATCATCTAAATCGTTAAATGACTGTTTGGATGTGTCATAAAACAAATCAAGATTAACGCCAGTTCTCTTTGCGTCAAGTTTAATATTGTCATCTGCTCCCAATGGGTCTGCAAATTCATTACCTAAATCATCTATTCTGCGCTCAATACGGTTATTTAAATCTGGGCCAACTGCGGCATAGTTTCGGTTAGCATCTTCTACTTTGTCTGTAAAGTAAAAACCTTCTCCAAAGTAATTCTCTGGGTTGGCTCGCTCTAACGTAAAGGTATCAAAATCATGGGTAGTGCCGTGATACAAAACTCTTGGCTTTCCAGCTTCGTCTTTTATATCCGCATTACCAGCCCATGCTTTGTAATTCTTGGAGCGCTGTACCTTATCTACTGGCAAAGTCTTTTCAATTAACTTGTTTGCCTCCTCGGCTGATACGATCTGTGTGCTCATTCCTACTGGCATATTCTTAGTGGCTTTAATTGCTTTGCCTACCAACTTGCCGCCTTGGATAACTGCCTCTGGCGCGCCTGGCGCTGGTAAGAATGTACCAACCTCTTGAGCTACGTCTACTGCCTTTTGGCGCTCCTCACGATTGGGTACGCCTTCCTTTAGTACTGGAGGAAACGGCACATCTATCTTAGTTCCTGGTACGCGGACGCTAGTATCTTTTAGGATTTCCTCAGTAGTCGCAAACGAGCGCTGTCCTAAATACTTCTCTGCACCTTCCTGATTAATCATATCTAGGATTGAGCGAATATCTCCTGGCAAGCCGCCCACTTGAGCAGCTGCTCCGCGCAATGCGCCAGCCAAAGTATCTAGTAAACCAATAGCCATCTTCTCTCTATCTTGCTGGGTGGGTTGCCCAGGCTTAGGTACATTTAAACGAGTGCCAACAAAAGCCTTATCCATACCAGCCATCTCAGGCTCAGGAGCAGATACTGTTACCTTACCAGTAGGCAAAGGCTCTGCTGGCCCACGCATGGCATCGGCTAGGGATTGCATATAAAGTTCGTCTAGCATCTTATAAGCCTTTTTGTATTCTTAATATTGAGTCTGCCTCTGAATCACTAAAACCTAAGCGCTTTAAATCTTCTTTGGTATAGGTCGTGCTGCGGTTATATACTACTTTTTTATCTTGAAACTTTTTCTCAATTCGATCTTGTTTAGCTGTATTTGATTTAATGACTAATTGAGCAGCCTCGCCTTTAACCAAAACCTGAGCAGCTTCAAATGGGTTAAATGCCTCACCGTTAGCGCGAGCTTGTTGTTGAAGTGTTTGCAGCTGTGTATTTAAATCTGCAACCGTTTTCTTTTCTTGACCAAAGCCTGGCGCCATCATGTCTGGAATGCCTAACGAGTTACGAATAAACTCACGCGCCCGAGTCATCTCAGGATTGTCATTACGTACAATCTTCTTGAGGTCGTTTGCTTGTTTCCAGCTAATTACTTTATTACTTGCTAAATCATCAAAGTAAGACTCGCCGACTACCTGACGATCTGCTAATGACTCAAACTGGCCGTACATCATTGCGTTAGCTCCAGCGCCTTCACCGCTAATCAATGCTTTGCGCTGCTCATCCGGCAGAGTAATGCCAAGAGCTTTGGCTTGATTAAGTACTTGCTGGCCGCTAATCTTGCCAGCATAAAACTGGTCTTGGATAGCGTTCATCTCATCTGCATTAACGGCTGCGTTTAATTCGCTTGTACGTTTCCATGCGGTAGCTATTTCACCGTTACGGTCTACGTACATCTTGATTAGCTTGTCTTTATTAACGCGAGTCATTACGCGATCTAACTGGCCAAAGTCACCAGCTTGCATCTTACGCAATCCATCTACTGGATTCTTAGCAAACTCTGGGCTAGCTGTGTAATCAACAATGGCGCCCATTAATGCGCGGTCAAAGTCTGCGCGCTTCTCAGCAAAGAATTGTGGGTCATTGGTTTGCGCTGCAATATCAAATACCCGCTGGCGCTCAACCAAGATACGCTCGGCTAGCAAAACTGGATCCTTTTCTACCTTCATTAAATCAGCAATGATAGTAGGTGTCTGCGAGATTAAGTCATCAGCGTTAGCTTTAACGCCTTCGCCATAAATCTTATAGGCGCGGTCTGCTGCCTTAGCGTATACAGGCGCTCCAGCACTAGCTGCCGATGCCCTAAAGCGCAGGCCCTCCTCTGGCGAAATGCTAGAGATAGCTCTGCCGTATCCGTCAGTAATCGCCTTAATCTGCGTTTGCACGTCTTTTAAATTAAACGCGCCGCCTTCAATCATCCCGCTAAGGCGCGAGAACTCGTTACGGGCTTTTACCTCTAATTCATTACGCAACTGACCAGCTTGTACTTTACGAGCTGCATTGCCAAAGGTGGTGCCTGGCTCTGCAAATAATTCCTGTGGGCTTTTACCAGCTTCCATAGCAGCCATGACTTGCTCTGCGCTTGGCTGGTTCTCTGCGCCGTATTGCAAGCCCTCACGCTCTGCCTGCTCCTCAGCCTTCTTAAACGCAAACTGAGACATACGGTCTAAGCTAGAGGTAATCGTAGTCAGCTGTGCCTGCGACTCTTTTACGTCAGCGCGATCTAAACGTGGGATATCAGCAGGCAAGTAACCTGTTGGCTGATAGAGTGGGAGAGTTGCCATTGTTTAACCTCTTGAATATCCGTAGTCACTCTTGTCAATTATGGGAGCTGAACCACCAGCCCGCTCTGCGCCTGGCGCCCCACCCAAAGAACTTGCACTAGCCGCAGCCATGCCTAATTTACCAGCGGCATTAAAGTAGCCTGTACGCAACGCAGTAGCTCCAGCATCTTCATACAAACTAGCTTGGATCAATCCATTACGGCGCTGGCTATCTGCGCCTGATAAAGCAAACGCAAACTCTTTACCGCCTCGGGTATTGTTTACTGTTTGAATTAATTGCGCTGAGCCATCAAAAGCATTTACGCCACCAGCAAAACCGCGGGCAATAACAGCTGCGTTGGCTGCATTAGTGCGCTGCAATATTTGATTAGCTTGAAATTCATACTTAATCGCTGCGCGTTCAGTCTCAATGCGAGTCTGTGCCGCCATCTGGTTATAGTATTTTTTCTTGTCTTGGCCTTCTTTGATTGACCCGTAAGCGCCAACCGCTGCAAAGCCTAACGCTACTACTGCTGCTGCTCCCATGTCTATGTCCCCTGATGCGTAGCTACTTTGTACTCCATACCTAATAAAGTCATCTTTAAAGGTATGTCCTGAGATACTGTAATCTTAGCCTCTTGCGAATAACCCAAGATGCCGTGTAATGTTTTAGTGCCTGTAAACTCTGCGACTGGCTCATCCAAGATGTCACCAAAAGCGCGGAATGGAATCTGCGTATCGTTAATCTTCATGTGTTGCGTATTTACAACAAGTGCGTTTACCTCAACAATGCGCTTCTTAAATCCAAGGCGTGTGCCTGTTTGCAGTTTTAAATCTACCGGCATGGTGCGAGCCTCGACCGCAATAGGCAAGCCAATCTCATAGGACGATGCAGTAGCTCTAGGCAGGGTTACAGTACCGCCAGCAGGCACAACCTGGTTAGCTTGTACTGCGCCATCCTCAAGGATATTAACGGTCTCCGTTACTAGGTGAGACATAGAGACTGTGCTGACTACGCCTGTGCCTGATTTAGCTGAGTCTGTTAACAATGTGTTATCAAAGATTTCAACGTAGAACTGATTGGCTCCATTTACATTGCGGCGCACTACGGTATATATCGTAGATATATCTACGCTGACATCGATGTATGCGCCATCTACTGTAATAAACTCAGACGGGGCAATGACGTTCTGTGCTCGCAGCAGGGAGAATACGGCCATCGTGCCATCGTTAGCATTGGTCATCAAAAGCAAATCATTCTCATCTGTAGCGACAGACCTACGCAAAGCCAAGCGGCTTGGCCCTTTAAGTAAGTGGCCAGCAAGCAATGATATTTTTTGCGTAACATACGTAGCTTGCGTATCCGTATACGCAAACTCGTTTAATGATTTACCTTGGCGCTGAATAAAAAGAGTGCCTGACTCTAATTGCTGCACCCTTACGCCTTGCTGCGTGCCATTACGGCTAGCAGTCTTAACAAAGAAGTTGGTAGGGGTGATTGGATCTAGGCCTGATTGCGGTACATAGAACTCACCGCCAGTCGTAAACACTTGCAAGTCTCGACCAGAGATAATATCGACAATCGCGTTAAATGTATTGGTGTCTAGTGTCGCCTCTACAGCGTCATCGTCTAAACCTTCAGTAGCCTCAAAATCAAAAAAGAGGCCAACCTTAGAACCCCATATAGTGCTAGGGCGAGACTTAGAACCACCAAAGTACAGACGACCTTCGTGGAAAGTAACAGAGCGAGGCCAACCTTTTGTGCTAGACCATACAGCTTCGTAACCAGATTCATAGTCCCAGCTCCCGTTTGCAATAGCGGATGTGTTAAAAAATGGGAACTCAGTAATTGCGTCTACTGATGTACCGGAATTGTACTTAACAATCTTAGCGCGACCTTGTGGGCTTGCGTTGACATACTGCCCAACGGCGCCGGATGTAAACACGCTAGAGGATGCAGTCAGCGTAACCTTGCCGGATACAGCTGATGGTGTCAGGGTACCAGCTGGGTTAGTAACTGTTACTGTAAATGCGTACTTTGGAATAGAGTCAAAAGTAATTGCGCTAGCAGTCCAGTCAGCATTAGTAGCGCCGCGGACAATACGGATAGGGGCAATATCAGGATGCACAACAATCAACGTATCAGCCGATTGAGTCCACACGATATTAGCTAAAGTAGCTCCAGTTAGGCCTACTCCAGATGTGCTGAGATATGGGTTGCCTGTGCCGTTAATATTTGTAATTAACGCACCAGCCTTAAATACATACATCCGATTATGCGTAAAGCACAGCATATAGCTGTCAGATGTAGAGAACTCAAACTCAACCAGGCGCACGCCGTTAGCAGCGGACTCAGCGCCAGAGTTAGCTAGAGCTGTGATGTAACGCGAGCCAGGCCTGCGGCGAATACCGCCTTGTGGCTGGCACACTACATTGGTAGCCTTCTCTAATGCGTTCGTGTAAGCAGTTAAATCTACACGGGCGCGGAGCAATGGATCAAGCTCGCCTGTCGAGAAGTTCGTCTGTATGCTTACAAAGCGACTCATTAATACCTCACGTTAATAAGTGAGAAGTCATTAATAGCGTTAGTAGGATTACCGGCGCCATCGATATTCATAGCTTGGCGCAGATAGCCACCGCGGCCATTTTCAGCAGGGCTGCCTGTAGCTACAGATTGCCAGTACTGGCTCTTATCTGTTTGGTCGGTAATAGGCAAAGCGAGGTGCCAAGTCATCATGTACTTGAGCAGCTGCACGAAATAGCTAGGCATATCGTACTCAGGCACCGAGTACTGATAGTCAATATAGACCTGCTCGTAATCTGTCAGCAGCTTGTCGCCGATGATTCGGTATTCTTTGCGCGGAGGGATGTTAGTAGCATTGGTATCGTAGATAGCTCTAGGACTCGTTAAACGGTCTCCTGGGAGCTGATACTCGTAACGATACTCATTGATAGGAGTAGAGATTAAACGCGCTATAGAAGTCTTTTTAAAGCTAAAAGACCAGGGGTACATAAGTAGCGCCTGATCCTTGATATCTGGGTATAAACGGTTAGCAACTGAGGCCTCATCAGTACCTTCGTCAAATGATGAGATCGGCTTTGCGCCAAGCATCAATAATGCGTCAGAGCAGATTGAGAGAGCGGTATCGCCAGCTGCCATTTAAGTCTCCAATGTAAGAATGGGCCACCACCGAGAATCCCCAGTAATGGCCCATTTTAATGCCAAATACGATTAATCGCTATCGGTATTTGCCAAAGTTGTGCCATTGTCAATGTCCACAACGCCAGAGGCGTTAGAACGAACAACGGCCAAAGTTGCTACTGCGGTAGAGCCAGTTGAAGTTACACAGTAAATCAGGTCGCCAACTTTTAATACGTTAGCTAGGGCATTGAAATAGCCCTCTGTGTTTACATCAGCAATAGCGTCAGCAGTTGAATATGCATAAATAGAGGGTGCAACACCCGCTTTAGATGCGCCTACGGTTACAAAACCAGTTGAGTCATATGCCATTTTTCAGTCTCCTTTAGGCTGTTTCGCGAGCGGTAATCTTAACGATACCCTCAGCATCGATGGCTACTGCACCGGCAGAGAATACAGAGTTCACGAGGAACGATGTCTTTTCTGGGATGTAGTTAACTTCGGTGCGTGGAGCGATACCTTCAGCGTAGCCGATTGCATCCTTGTGGAAAGCAAAGCTAACACGGTCTAAGCTACCATCAATAATCAGGCCGCCTTCAGTACGGTCGCCCATTACGTGGAAAGTAAAGCCTAAGAAAGTATTAATCTCACCGCTTACCAAAGCCTTAACGGTATTGAAGTCAGAGCTGGTTACAGCTGTCTCAGACAACAATGATGCCAAGCCGGATGCGTGGAGAATAATGTGACGGCCTTCTGGTGGTACGTTTGCACGATCCATGAGGCGCTTTGCTTCACGCAGTTTAGCTACGTTAAGGTTGGTATCTGTACCACCGATATCGTTGCTAACTGTGCCTGTGCCGCTAGCAGCTGTCAATGCGTCCAGGATTAACTGGTCTTGACGGCGGCCAATAGCGTTGCCCAATACTTGTACGAGCTCTTGACGCTCATCAAAGTTTACTTTGGCTTGGCTGAAAATATCGCTATATTCAGCAGCGTTCCAGTCTTGCAATGTGCAAGTTACGTTGGAAAAGCCTACGTTTAATGGGGTTACATCGGACTGGGTAATGCGTGGGGTTGCAACGCCACGGCCGACTTTTGGGAATTTAACAGTTGAACCTTCTACTCCACGACGCTGACGTACAGCACCAACCAGCATAGCCTTGCCCTGGTAGGCCTGTTTTACCTCAGCATCAAATAGAGTTACAAAGGCATTAGATAATGAAATGCTCATTTGAAAATCTCCTAAGATAGGTAAACAAAAAATTAAGGTTTATTGCTTCGGTTAGCCTGTTTCGCAGGGCCGTATGCTTGCTAGTTACGCTAGCCAGTCGGCAGAGATATCTGCATTAAGGGTCAATTTAATGATATGCCTTATGGAGTTTCTAGCAGAACTGTCACTTAAACGCAACACTTTCTGAAAATATTTTTATAGGCGTAAAAAAACCCCGGCCGTACTGCGCCGGGGCAAGCCACTCCCGTGAAGGATCTATTGACCGAAAGTCGAGTTAAACATCTTCTCTACCTTGGCTCGGTATGCTGGGTCGGTCTTGTACTTAGGATCCGCTACCATTTGGTAGAGCTCATCCTTAGATGGAGCCCCTTCAACTGGCATGGACTGGGTAGGAATCCGAGTACCCTCGTAAGCCTCCCGTACTTTAGCTAAGGCTTTTAAACCCTTAGCTGTGCCGCCCATATACTTAAATTCCTCAAAGTCATCTTTACCCCAGATGCCTTTGTTTACTAGCCCACGCGCCCAGTCTGTCATGCCTTTGATTACAACATCGGCATTGGGGCCTAGAGCTGCGCGCTCTTGTTCGATAGTGCGCTGGCCTACTTCAGCCTGCTCACCACCCATTTTAACGACTTCACCGACTAGGGTATCTAGTGCGGCCTGCGATACGCCATACTCTTTAGCCCAGTTTAATACATGACTTTTTACAGGGTCATTGTCTGGGACTTCACCAAAGGCTGAGGTATCGTACTTCCCGTCTGCTGGGGCTTTGTGCTTGCCCTGGCTAATCTGCTTACGCAGGTCAGACCACGACTTCGCGATGCCCTCTAAATCAGGCTCAGTAGTGTCTTTTTTCCAAAAGTTCTCTGGCCACCAATCGGGTCTTTCTAGGGGAGAATCATCTTCTTGTGGCGCCAAATGGCTTATTGCTGTGCTATTTGGGTCTTGTTGCTCTGCGGCATTACTGTCATCAACTGTTGCTGAATCCAATAGGCCGCTTTCTGCTGCGGGTTGGTTCGCTTCGTCATTCATTTTTACATTTTCCTAGCTTTAATTAGCCGCGCTTCAAGGTCTCTAACGATGCTATTCTGCCCTTCTCGGTAGTAAGCAAAGCTAGAGTCGCTACCAGGCGTGGCGACTGGTTGCTCTAGTATGGATGAACGTAGCCATCCCATGAGCTTTTGGCCATCCTCAGTACCTAATACTCTGAGGCATAGCTTATTCAAATCCTCTACGGCTTGCTGAGAATCCCTAATGTCTAGGGATATCTCATTGAGCCCTTCCCATCCGTCTGTAAGCGCCTGCTCTAGCTTACTCATTGCATCTTACCTATTACTTCAGCTGCAACTTCTGGGTTCTCTTGCGCGAGCTGCTGCGCCTGCTGCGCTGCCTGCTCCATGTTAAATTGACGCTCCTCAGCCGATGCACGTAGTCTGCTTGGCACGCCGAGCTTGTCAGCAATAAAGTCAATAATCTCACCGTACTTCGGTGTGGCTTGACCCTCTGGCCCGAGCTGTGCAGCCATCTGTACAAACTGCATTGTGTTGGTTACATCTTCCATATTCTGAGCCATAGCCAGCGGAGCGATTGGAGATACACGAACCTCTAGTCCATTGACGCGCAATGGCAGATCGATTAGTCCACGCTCATCCATTACCTGTAAAGTCTTGCTTACCAAAGGAATCATTGTCTCGTTAATCAAACGACCAAACGCAGAGCCTAAGTTCTGGCTTAACTCCTTCATGCGCTCTACTACTTCTGTAGCGGAGCGAGCAGACATATTGTCAGGCGGTAACGACTCATCTAGCAATATGCGCTTGATGTTGGTTACGAGGTCATTAATAATAATCTGCGATACGTTGAAATCCCCAGCGCGTGGCAGCGGTTTTAATGATTCGCCTTGTGGGCCACCATTACGCGCTACTGGGATAATTGCACCAGGGATAATCTTAACGGTAGCTGGGTTTAAAACACCATCGTCTGCCGCTGTGTATACGCCTGAGATAGCCAAGCTAGCATTTTTAAGTACCAGCTCTTTTACCTTGTTTAATGTCTTGATGTCTGGCAGAGCTGTAATCAATGGGCCGCGGCCGTAGATCTCGCCAGCAACCTTCATATAACGGCTTACTACCCAAGGGCTGTGCTTTAGTCTGCGGTAAACAACCTCTACCTTAGACTCTTTGTGGATTACGTGATAGCAATAGTCGCCACGCTTAGGATCGAATACAGTAGCCTCAATTAGCTCTACATCTTCTGTAGGCTTGTTATCAATCTTAGTTTGCAGATCGGCAGGGATAATCGCGTCTTTCCATTGCTGGATAATCGCCTCGCCTTTGATACGCATACGGCGGTATACGTTATCTACTTGGCCGTTAGCGCCTTCCTCAAACGCAACCAAAAACTGTGGCACAGGAATGTAGTTGATTGGCGAGATATCATCGCCAGGCTGCACCATCATTACTGCGGTACCGACTGACAGATCCAATAAGAACTCACCAACTGCAATATCAAAGTTAGATTGCTTGATAGTTGCAAACAGTTTCTCTGTATATATATCAAGAGCTGCGTTTGCCTCTGCTTTACGGTCATCTGGAATATCAGGGCCAGACTCTAAGCGGCACCATCTGCGCTGTGGCGGGAATATGCCTGACTGGATACGATTAGCGAAACGCTGCGTAGAGTTGATAGCGGTAGCATCGAATACGCGGTTCATCTTCTTAGCGCCACCTACCTTGCCATCGTAGTATCCATCGTACAGATTACGCTGCGGCAAAGCGAACTCGTATGCCTCATCGTATAGATCGCGGAAGTCCTCTTTCTTACGCAGCGCAATGTCGTGCCGCTTGAGGATGTCCTCTGGTTTTAAACGCATCATCTCAGCCATATCAATCCTTTTTGTGTCTATTTGCAAAGTTGCGAGCTGCCTCTTTGCTACCAAATCCCCATGCCTTCAATGCCAGCTTTAGGCGTGTAGGCTTTCCATTCTCATCAACCAACGGGCCACTCATTCCACCAAAGCGCGCAGCAAACGATATGCGCCGCGGGTTAGTGCCTTCCTTTACTGGAGCCTTTAGATTGCTGCCCTCAGTACGCTTAAAGTATTTACGGCCAGCCTCAGTAAGACCGCCGCTTGGACTCTTATGCTCTTTTCTCATTCGTACCAATCAATCATTAAATGTGCTGCATGAGCTTGAGAATTGACATTAGTAAAACGAAATAAGTAAGTAGTAAGCGGCTTTAAAATAAATTCAAAGCTACTTAACTGACCGCCTCCACCCTGCTTGTTTGCTGGTACAAAATCAGAAAAAATTTCTGTACCTACAGAGGTAACTGTTGGATTAAAAACAGCAGCCGCTACGCTTGATGCTGTGCTTGCTCTATCTCGTTTATTAATCGTTAGCGATGTACCGCTGCTAGTTGTTGGTGATTCATATACATAAAACTCAGATTCACCAGACCCACCATAAGAAAAACGCGCATGAGGATTGTACCCAGCAGGCCAAGCAATAGCTATATCAAGGTTTGCTCCAGCCGCTAAACCAGCGTTATACGGGTATAGCTTATAAACATAATAAGCACGACCTTCATGTAATCGCAGATGGTTTACATCAATAGTAGGAAACGGTCTATCAGAGCTAGTAAGATATTGAGTCCCATCCTTATCTACATAAGAAGGGGATACGTGTCTAGCTTTTGTATCTAGCGACTCGCGCTTGACTTCGATGGCCATTAGCTGTCATCTTCCTCGTCTAAGTCCATCGCCTTCTCAAGATCCATCTCATTAAATTTAGATCTACCTTTTTGCTTGGCTAGCATCTGAGCTACTTTCTTATGAAAGGCAGTAGGCTTTTTAGGCATATCTTCCTTTTCATCTTCACCGCCGATTAGATAGATTTCAATTTTCATGATTTGCTTTTAGGTTTCATTGTGGTTTTAGCTGCCTTCTTAAATGCAGCATCAGTAGGCGCGCCAGGAGATCCAGGCTTACGCATCTTCTCCTTGGATCCTTCGCTTATGCGCTCTCTCTTTTTATGGATGTTGGCATAGAGTCCGGCTTTCATTTTTTCTTAGCCATTCCAGCTTCGCTCATTGCAATCGCAACAGCTTGCTTTTGAGATTTGACTACGGGGCCGCCCTTGCCAGAATGCAAGCCGCCAGCCTTATACTCGCGCATAACTTTAGCAACCTTCTTTTGCATCTTGTCTTTACTGTCCAAGGCTCTGCCCTCCACCTAAAGTCTGTGTGCCTGCCTCAGCATTTAAACGTGCATCAGATAAAAGCTGACGACCGCGGCGGCGAGCGCCACGCATACGTGCGCCCATCATCTCATCGGCCGCACTAGCTCTACGCTCAACTGGCTTTGCAGCCTCCGGCGCTGGAGCTGCCGCAGCTGCTGCTGGGGCCTCTGGCTTATTGCCGACTAATGTGTTAGCAGCTTTAGATGCGCCACCAACAACTTGTTGTACTGCTTTTGTTGCTTGCTTAATTGGCTGTTGAACTGCTCTGACTGCTCCACCCATGATTAGATCCCCATTCCTTTGTTTGCGCCTAAAGTTTGCTCAACGCCAGTCTCTGGAGTTAAGCGCGTATCTGCTAATAACATTCTTGAGCCACCACGTCTGCGAGCTGAAACGCGACCAGCTGCCTGCTCGGCTAGCTCTCTGCGCTCATCTTCTGCTTGCTGTTTTAGTGCAGCGTTTTCTTCACGCTGCGCGGCCATCTGACCTGACATATCTGGGCCGCCACCGCCGCCAAATAATCCACCCATATCAAAACCTCGCCATAAGTAAGTAATCAACTCGATCTGGGCCGTACTTCCGCATCACGCTCTCAGTTTCAAACCCAATCGCTTTTGCATATCTGAACGCCCTATTGTCGTCAGTTCTAACAGTTATTTGTAATCTATGCAAGTTGAGATATCTAATTGCGATATCGCTAAATCGAATAGCTGATTTAAGCATGGTTGCGGGTATCTCTCTAGCTTGATTATCAAAGATACTCCACAGCTCACCAACTCCAGGCCAGATGTTTACTACCCCAATAACCGCTATAGGCCTGTTATTCCTAAACGCAGTAAATGCAACACCCATCTGTGCCTGCTGCGATACCATTAGCTTAATGTCGTATACGTGAGATAGAACCGATATCTCTTTATGGTCAAAGTCTAAATGGTCAAAGTGCTCAGGCACGAATGGCAGATAGTACATACCCCTGCGCTTGTGCATCTCATCATTCATTACCTCGTACGGGATATGGAATTTCATCGACCAAATATATCAAAGTCGCTGTTAGCCACAGTCTGAGCTACAAAAGTCTTACTTTGCCCAGCTGATCCCTTGGTCATACGCTTGTATTCGCCACCGCCTAGTAGCAAGTAGCCAAAGGCATCACCTACGTGCGAGTGTTCATTCTTATTCGGCGCGTCTTTAAACCGCTCTTGGCCTGACCCGACCGATATTCGCTTGAAATGGTAGCCGCCTGCCAGCGATTTACGCAGCATCTTGCATTTTGTGTCAACCAAAAGGCCTGGTTTGCCGTTAATTAGTCTTTGCATGGGCGCGGCAGCTGACTCTCGGCGCACCTTGAAGTCGTTTGATGGGGTAGGCTGCGCTTTAAGGCCTAGCGTCTTTAGGAAGTCAAAAGCCGTTACCTCATAAATCGCATCTCTAGCCATACCAGCGGGATCGCCCCACACCAAAACCTGTATTCCAGGATATCTAGCGTTAAGTTCTGATATCAGTTGATGGCCAAATCGCTCTAGGCCCATGTCAAAAGTCACAATCTCATCGAGTATCTGCCATGTACCAGACGGTAGACGCTGCCCAATCACCGCGGCTGGGGTTAAACCAAAGTCAAGGCCGACCTGGATCGGCACCGTAGGATCAACCTCAGTAGGCCCAGACATAATATTGTCGTTATATTCCGGCCAAACCGACTTACCCTCTTGCACGTAGGTGTACTTACCCTCGGCATAGCACCTGATCCAGTCTAGGTTTTTACCCAGCAACATCTGTTGATAGTAGCCAGCAGGTAGATTGGCCACGTTTTCAGCCTTGCGGTTAATCTGCCACCACTTACCTGACGCAAAGATGCAGTCATTCGCCTCTGGGTTCTCTGGCAGATCCTCAGCTGGCAGCTCGACTACGCCGCCTGGCTGCTTAAAGAATTTCCAGGCATACGCGCCCGTCATCTTTTCCTTCTCAGCTAGGCGATACCACCAATGGTCATCGTCCATCGGGTTGGTATCCATCCAAATACCATGCCAGCTAGCGCCGCCATCGCGTTTAGTCGGGTATCGACCCACACGGTGTGTAAGGCCATCGATTACAGCCTTTGGTAATTCGCGCGCCTCGTTAACCCACGCTCCTGTTAGCTCCAGAGATAATAACTTTCGCACGTCTTTGGGCTGGTCAAGCGCCAGGAAGATAACCTCGCAATCGATACCAGCTGCGCCGTCTCTAGCAGGCAGCCGAATATGGTGCGTAATCGGTGGTGTATGCAGCATTGGGCCAAACGTGTTCTCGGGAAACAGGTCTAACCAGGTCTTGATTGTGGTAGTCTTTAACTCAGGGTACGAGTTTCGTACGATAACAAAACGGCTATATCGGATGCCATCGATAGGGCTAGGCTTTTGCTGAATTGCGCGGATAAACACCTCAGCAGCGCAAGCATATGACTTGCCGGAGCCCACAGGCCCCATCATCCCACGCACGAACGCATTGGATGTGAGAAACTTGTATACCTCGGGGCTTTTAGAGAAGTCTAGGTTCAGACCTGTAGAGGGAATCGCCTTAGAACTAGCCTCTTTGGTACGTGACATAGATAACCTTTTAATGATATTTTCTCAAATATACTGTATAAACAACAATATGCAAAATTATTTAGGGTAATTATGGCCGGATATCACCTAACGGATGCAGAATTTATAGCTGAATGGAACAGATCCCCTGGCGCGCAAGATATGGCAGATAAGGTTGGTGTCAATGTTCGCAACCTATTAAAGCGCAGACGTGCGATTGAGTCCAGAAACAACATTGTTTTGGTGGCAAAGGGCGGCGGCCAAGATAAACTCAAGTACCACAACATTCCAATTACTAGAGCTGAGGAAACTCCGCACAACTCTAGGCGTGAAATCCAAATGGAGAAGGGGCGCGTAGTCGTATTCTCGGATGCCCACTTTTGGCCAGACGATTACACCACAGCATACAAAGCGCTCCTTATGATTATCAAGGAGTTCAGACCCAAAGTCGTTGTTGCTAACGGCGATGTGTTTGACGGCTCCCAGGCTTCGCGCCATCCCCGCATTGGCTGGTCTAATACGCCAACCATCAAGGAGGAGCTGGAGGCCTGCAAGGAGTTCATGGGCAATATTGAAAAGGCCGCGATTGGCGCAGAGCTAATCTGGACGCTAGGCAACCACGATGCGCGCTTTGAGACATTCCTCGCAGCTCAGGCAAGCCAGTATGAAGGAGTTGAGGGCTTTACGTTAAAAGACCACTTCCCATTATGGAAACCATGTTGGTCTTATTGGATTAATGACGACACAATGATTAAGCACCGCTGGAAAGGCGGGTTCTCAGCTGGTCGCGCTAACTCGCTTAACGCTGGGGTTAACATCATTACTGGCCATACACACAATTTGGCCGTCCAGCCGATAACAGACTTTAGCCCAGCTTTCCGACATAACGGCGGTACACGTTATGGCGTACAGACAGGCACATTGGCAGAGCCAAACTCGGAGCAATTTGTTCATTACACCGAGGATAACCCAAAAGATTGGAGATCAGGGTTTGCCCTACTGTCGTTTGAGCGCGGTCGCCTCATGCTGCCTGAGTTAATCCAGGTCTGCGGCGAGGATGAGTTCGAGTTTAGGGGCTGTATCAATAAGGTATGAGGCTGACTCCAGAGGTTGTCCGCAACCTTTACGCATCTCTTTATTGTTGCTATCCATTTACTAAATGGAAGATGCCACTACCCGAGGAGGTGGACTTTGTAGTGACAGCTGACCCAGAGCTTATGGGAACCTACCTCTACGATACGGGCGAGGAGTACGAGCATTGCGTTACGGTATCGTCAGCGCGCTGCGGCCACTACTATACCGTCTTAACTACGCTGGCCCATGAGATGATCCACATGAGCTTTTACCGGCAAAAGGGTGATAAGTGGCTGCACCACGGCAAGCCATTCAGAGACCGCTGCCGCCTGGTAGCTACGGAGCTGGGGTTCGATCCGCTAGAGCTGTAAGTGCATGAAATTTAAATAAAAAGTCATGCAAAAATAGGACATCGTTGTCCGATATTTGTATATATATTTAAGACTTCTTTAATGCTGTATACACAATGTATACACGTTTTTAGAATATGTATAAAAATATTCAGTTTTTATGCAGGTTTAACGCAATTATTGACAATATTCCGTTGAAAGCGCTTTAATACGCAGTTTTATTGACTGGCAATGCAACTGCATTACCAAATCTTACAAAATGTCCCGTTCGGTAACTTTTGTGTAATTAACTACACTTTTCTTTACAAATGCACCGTTCGGGAAAGATAACATTTTGTATCTCATTTTGTACATTAATTGGCTTTAAGTAACATTTATGTTACCAAACACCCCATTTACTTAGCTGCTCTGCAACAAAAAGCACAATTCCGCCAGCGTAAAACACCACGGCCACAGCCTCGACCACGAATAATGGCGTATCGTCCAGCGCGTAGCCAGCAATCGCCCACATAGTAGAGCCAATAAAGCCCAGCACCAGGTTAGCTGGGTAGATATTGAGCGCAGTAAGCAAGATACTCAGCAGGCAGATGCCTGTGCCGATCCATTTAAATGTAATCATTTCTCACTCGCTTTCTTTAGTATTGCTTTAGCAAATAAAACATTCCAATTCTTATCTGGGGTGCAAGTTAAATTATTGGCTATTGCTTTTATTTCCTCATCACTTAACTCTTTTATTTGTGGTGTGGTGTAGAGTGGAAAATCATCT